>AUXO010863769.1_pt1 | contig 22392 bp, 20 predicted proteins | sample 768731 | NCBI WGS metagenome assembly AUXO01 (sample SAMN02715735, study PRJNA202380) | gut metagenome | biome: sheep rumen | host: Ovis aries | place: New Zealand: Palmerston North | reverse complement strand
TTAATTAGCTGATTAAAAGCATGATAGACAACCCATTTTTGATATACGGATACGAAGGGCCACAGTATTTCTGCGACCGTAAAGAAGAAACCGAAGACATAATTGCTGCTCTCAGAAATGGGTGCAACCTAACATTGATGTCACCAAGACGTTATGGCAAGACAGGGTTGATTCATAATGTGTTCCATCAACTAAAAGAACAGGGAAACGATATTTCCTGTTTCTATGTTGATATCTACGCCACACACTCCATGAGCGACCTCGTTCAGGAGTTAGGCAAGGTTATAGCAGGAAAACTGGATACTCCACTACAAAAGGTTGAAGGATTCGTGAGCAAGGTGTTCAGGTATAGCCAGATTACGATGGAGCCAAACTATGCCACAGGAATGCCTCAGTTCTCGCTGAACTTTCAACCACAATATGCAGAAAGCACCTTGGAGGATATTTTCAGTTACATTGAACAGTCTGGACGAAAATGCTACATCGCCATTGATGAGTTTCAGCAAGTGCTTGAATATCAAGAGAAAAATGTGGAGGCTCTTCTGCGTACGTATGCTCAACGTACCCATAACGTGCACTTTATATTTGCAGGCAGCAAACTACACCTTATGGAGGAGATGTTCAGCTCTCCAAAGCATCCTTTCTATCGTAGCACAGAAAGGATGAACCTTGCCACGTTGAAAGAGGATGTGTATTACGAATTTGCATCAAAAAAACTGAGTGAGAAGAACATTTCATTACCCAAAGGCATCTTTCACAAAATTTATGACCTGGTAGATGGAGTTACCTGGTTTCTTCAGACCATTATGAACCGTCTATATAGACAGGACGCAGGAGAAGTAACAGAAGAAACATGGAGAAAGGTAATAAGCCAAATAATAAATCGTGAAGAAGAGAACTACAAGCGCCTATATCATCTGCTTACATTTAATCAAGCCTCTTTGTTACTTGCCGTTGCTCGAGAAGGAGTTGTAGAAGAACCTCTTTCTGGAGCATTCCTACGCAAGAACAATCTTAAATCCCCCAGCAGCGTGCAGAGAGCTTTACAGTATCTCATTGACGAAGAATACCTCTATCATTCCGATAAAGGCTACATAGTTTACGACAGGTTCTTCGGCATTTGGTTAAAATCTCACTAAGGAACTTCCTAAACACCCCATGCTTACATGGCACCTTTGTGCCATTGCTAAGCAAGCGCATCAATTTATTGAACTCTTTAGGTATTCATACAAGTAAAGTTCGGAGTTCTTAGCCCCCGTATTTGTTTGCTAAATATCACTATGGATTAATAAGTTTATGTAAAATACAGAATTTTGATGGTTACATAAACTTATTCCTTACTTACTATATAATTTTTTAAAGAAGAAAGGTTTTCCTTTTTGTTTGTGTGCGTACACAACGTTTTTCTTCCGACTTTCTTATTATTTTTCGTTATTTTTTTTGCTTTTTTTTTGTCAATTTAATTTTATTTTTTTACATTTGCACACGATGAAACCAATCCAAGAGGGTTTTTACGCCCTTATACTGGTTGAATCAGACATATTGGTGAAGTCTCAATAGACAACTTTTATTACTAGAAGACGTAAATGAATTTACGCACAAAGGTGATAACAAGTGTGGTTGAAGAGAAAGAAGACGTTTTCTGAACGTTACCATCTGTGATCTCAAACTTAGCAACTTTGATCAATTCGCACAGAGGTGATGCAACGAGAAGCGTTTGCGTTAGTGTATATTGCATATACATTTGGCGTGGGCTGGCTTCTGCGTTGCTTATCCTTGCGAATTGGGCAATGCTAAGGCCAGAGATCAGGGATAGGCATCGAGGAATTACTCCCACGTTTTTTTATTCACACCTTTCATAATCACAAATCATTTTTCATTGCCCTCTGTGGGAGTCAGTTGGCTTTGTTTACCAAATTTAATAAGGAGAACAATGTCACAGAACAAAACAGTTATTCAAGGATTAGAGCCTGAAACCAATGTAAGTGCTTCATCAGGAGCGGGTTCAAATTTTTATGCGCGCGGAAATAGTCGTTCTTCTGCTGCTCGTGGAACGGTTGTTCCTGGTATGACAAATGCACAAATGGAATCTAATAATGTAAGTTCGGAAATTATAAATCCGCAGCCACGCAAGGCAGTACAGCCAGGAAAGCCGATAGTAGGTTTTCTTTATTCCATTTCCCGTACACCGATGGGTGAGTATTGGCCATTACAGATGGGACGTAATACTATAGGTCAAGCAGCAGACAGCGATATCCTCCTTACAGAAGGAACAGTTTCTACTAATCATGCAATTATAGTTACTCGTCAAGTAAAAAATGGCATAATTGCTGCAATAACAGACTCTCAGTCAACGAATGGAACAATGATAAATGGTGAACCGATAGGTTTTTCTGCAGAGGAATGCCATGATGGAGACATAATAACGATAGGAAACAACTATCAATTTGTTATGATTCTCATTGATGCAGCAAAGAGAGGTCTCTCTGTATCAAAGGATTTCATTTCCGTAAATACAGAGACAGAAGAGGATGAAGAGGATAATATACCTTCTTTCTCTCCTGGTTCTACACGCCCTGGTGGCTTCAATCCATATAATGATGGTCCAACTGCTTGGGGTGGCACCAGTGGCGGAGGCTTTTCTCCTGCAGGAGGAACAGTAGGACTTGACGGTTCTATGTCAGGAGGAAACCATGGTGGTACTGTGCCAATGTAAAAATGTAGAAAACGATAAATACAATGTCTCTATATAAAATACAAGGAAAAGCTGAAAAACAAAAAGGCATCTATTATGAATTCGATTCGGATGATGAACCTTTAGGTGAAGGCGGAATGGGTAAGGTCTATAAAGGACGGTGTGTTGATGAGAAAACAGGTCGTTCTCGTAATGTTGCTGTTAAATTCATGTATAGCGACTTACCCCCTTATGCTATAGAGAAAGCCAGAAGAGAGGCTGCAATACAGTTTCGCAATGATAATTTGATAGAGATGCTCGGTTTCATAGAGACAGAAAGTAGATCTGTTCTCGGAGAAATCGTGCACCACTATCATGTTGTCAGTGAATTACTTGAGGGAGTTTCCCTTGATAACATGTTTGAGGGTAAACTTACTGACCAACAAGGACATCTGGTTCCTTTTGCTGAGAAGTTATACAAAGATTATCTACAAGATGCAAACCATTTTGCTATTGAAATAATAAAGAATGTTCTATCTGGATTGATGACAATGCATGATGCTGGCTATATTCATCGTGACATTGATCCTACTAATATTATGATAACGTCAAATGGAAAAATCAAACTTATCGACTTTGGCATAGCCAAAAAGATGAATTCTTTGACGACACATGATAAGCATTTGACGCAAGCGGGGCAATTTGTAGGTAAACCAGAATATGCAGCACCAGAACTTGTGTTAGGTGCCATAAATGAACAAAATCAAACGACGGATATTTATGCTGTAGGAATATTGTTGTTTCAGTGTATCGTTGGACATGTGCCGTTTGAGGGTGATCGCAGTGATATTCTCCAAAAGCAACTTCATTCTCCACTACCGCTGAAACTCGTCAAGAATGTAGGGTTAAAGAAAATCATATCACAAGCAACAGAAAAGTCCAGAGCGAAAAGATTCCAAAGTGCCGCAGAATTTAGGGTTGCTTTAGAGCGTTTGGATCTCAGCAGAGAAAGCTCATTTGAATGGAAGACCATTTATAATTATATAATAGGTGGTCTCGTTGCATGCCTGTTAGGAGTGGTGACATTATATTATAATGTTATTAATTCGAATACCATTGAAATACCAGAAACAGATACGTATGAATTTGTTGTTCAATCAATCCACGATACACAAAATCCTCAGGAAGTTCTTGATGCACTAAACTCTCTTGTATCAAATGGTGATGCTGACGCAACTTATTTGTTGAGCAGGCTATACTTTAGAAGCAGGATGCAAGATGATTATTGCCCCGACTCTATTCGAGCTATGCAGCAGAAGTTGAACGTGCAATGCGATAATATAAAAGCTCACCAACTGCTACAAATGGCAATAGACCTGAATCCGAAGAATTATCCAGCACTGTATGAACTGGCGTGCGACTATTGGAAAGCCGATCAGCGTACGGAAGCTGTTAGTTCTAGGAATGGAGATAAGGCTGAGCAATACTTTAATTTAGCCAGAACTTATGCTGTTGAGGCAAATGATTCTTTGTATTTACGTATGACGGATGTATATCTTGCAGACATAAAGAAATGGCGAGAATACATAAAAGAAATGAATTCAAAATAAACAGAACAAGACATGGCAAATCATATAAGACAAACCGTAGTACAAAGGAAAAATGATCCGTACATATATCTATATGTAATGGGTGAATGGTATTGTTATAATCCACAAGAGCCACCTTTGGGCAGTGGAGCTATGGGTGATGTCTATAAAGGTTTCAGATGCAAGAATGGAGCGGTTGTAGCTGTAAAAAGGGTAAAGGATTTCTATGCAAACAATACTATGATACGTGAGCGAGCAAGGCAGGAAGCTTCGCTTGCGTTCAGGCATCCTAATCTAGTAGAGATGATAGGGGCATGTGAATATGCTCCCGACCATGGACCGATATTCATTCTCAGCCATTTTGTGCAAGGTGAGGATATTGACAAATATGTCAAGAGATTTGCGGACTCTCCAAACAGGATAGAAAAAATCTCAAATGCTATATGCTCGGTTCTTGATGCTTTGGATTATGTTCATTCTCGTGGAGTCATTCATCGAGACATCAAGCCTTCAAATATCATGATTGAGAATGGATCGAATGTGAGGCTTATGGATCTCGGAATTTCAAGGATGAACGGAGGAAATAAATTCTCACAATATGGCTTTATCGGAACACCTCAGTACTCTGCACCAGAGCAAATCAAACGAGAAGAAGGAAATTCCGCCAGTCAGATTAATGCTACTACCGATATTTATGAATTGGGCATTACTTTTTACGAGCTTTTGACGGGCGAAAATCCGATGGACTGTGATGCGGAAGCCGACACTTTGGCAAGGCAGATATCGGAACCTTTACCTGCGAATCCGCTTGTTCCCAAAAAACTGATGAATGTGATATGGAAAGCCACGGAAAAAGAGCAATCCAAACGTTATCAGACCGCCTTGGAATTCAAGAATGCCATACAAACGGCATTGTTGCCGGATCCGCCGCTGTCAGAGAGAATATCACATTGGCTGCAGGAACATATCGTAGCTGTTGCTGCGGTAATTATGACGGTTGTTATTATATGTTTCTTTGTTATTTTACTCCTAATATAAAGTATATATGGAATTGCAGAAAATATATTCCGATGAAAAAGGTCTCGTAACAGCTTTTGCAGAATCAAGAATAGGTGGCAGACCAGAAAACCAAGACTCCTATGGTTGGCAAGAAACCAGTTTTGGATATCTTGTTACCGTATGTGATGGCATGGGTGGTGGACCTGGAGGCAAGACAGCCTCAACTATCGCAGTAAAGGAAATAGTGGAAGGAATATCTGAGGCAAACAAAGACGAAGATGTTTCAAATATCATTATCAAGGCGATAAGGCGTGCAAACATGGCTATCATTGAAACTGGCAACAACAATGAAGCTCTTAGAGGAATGGGATCTACTGCCACCGTGCTACTTGTCTCTGAGAAGTCTGCCCATATAGCACATGTCGGTGATAGCAGAGTGTACCAGTTACGAGGTTCAAAGAAGGTTTTTCGAACCTTTGACCATTCTATGGTATTCGAGATGGTAGCCCAAGGAGTAATAACCGAGGAGCAGGCAAGGTTGTCAGCGCAATCGAATGTTATTACTCGTGCATTGGGAGTAAAACCAGATGTAGAAGTGGAAATCCATGAGGTAGCCTATGAAAAGGGAGACAAATTCCTTCTTTGCTCAGATGGAATACACGGGGCAATGCCCGAAAAGGATCTCATAAAGATGATAACCAAAAGCAATGGAAAACTTGGCGTCATAACAGATGACATAGCCACCTTTGTAGATAACCTAGGAAGAACGTCGGGCGGTGGTCACGACAATCTTACCATTGCAATAGTAGAAACAAAAAACAACTCAAAACTTAAGCAAAAAATGTCTAAACAAACAAGATTCTTAGTGATGGGGCTGATTGCACTCGCTGTTATAAGCATACTATTCAACCTCATCCAATTGGGTAGTTCTTCAAAGGGGGAACCTGCCGTCAATGATAGTATAATCACTTTGAATGATTCTATTGCCAAGCAAGCGGTTTGCATTCAAGATTATAAAAAATCGCTTGATGATATCAACGATCAAGTCAATCAGATTTCAGGGAGTAATCTCTCTCCCGTAGATTCAATAAGAAGGATCATCAACAAAAACAAAAAGTAATATGAAAGTTTATTCTATCGGAAGAGAAGTGGGTTGCGACATTGTTATCAATGACAATACAGATGTTATAAGCCGCCGCCATGCAATCCTCAATGTGTTGCCATCTGGTAAGATGACAATTGTAGATCAAAGTCATAACGGCACTTACGTTAATGGAATCAAGATTTCGCCAAACGTGCCAGTGCCTGTAACGCGAAAGGACAATGTGTCGTTTGCTCATGTTGCACGACTGGATTGGAATCTTGTTCCAAAGCCTAAAGGTATCACCCAGTATGTCATCTTCGGATTGATTGCTATGGCTCTCCTCGTAGGCGGCATAGTAGGATATAACTACCTGCCAAGTCAGAAGACATCAACCCTTAGCGATACTGCTCAAGTTCAGAAGAGTGATACCATACCTGCGGAAAAGAAAGAAGACATAACTCCCGCAAAGCCAACTGTTAAGAAAAAAATTCAAGAAAAGAAAAAAACTAAGGCGGCACAACAGCCCCGGACTGGTACAGGTAAAACAAAGCCAAGTGACAAGGATAAGAAAAAAGAAGGAAAAAAGACAGAGCCTGAAGTATCGGCAGGCGCACGTCATTAACTTTAAAAAGAGTATATTATGAGACTATTGAAAATTGGACGCGATGCAACATGTGACATCGTTCTCCGCAGTGACAAGGTAAGTTCGCTCCATGCAGAACTGACATTACTGAATAGTGGCGATATTATGATTGAAGATAAGGGAAGCCGCAACGGAACCTTTATAATGAATCAACAGATTAAAGCCAACAAACCTGTAAATGTACGTCGGGGCGATGCCATTCGTTTTGCAGATGTGGAACTCCAGTGGAGTCAAGTTCCAATGCCGGAAGACAATTCTGCCTATCAGGGGTTGTATGGCATAGGAAGCCATTTCAACAATGATATCCAAATTTCTGGTTCTACAGTAAGCCGTTATCATGCTACTATAAAGCATGGACGTGACGGAAAAATGTATATTGTAGATCACAGTAAGAACGGTACTACAGTTGATGGAGCAAAGATAACGTCCAACACACCCTACAGGATAAAGCGTAAGAGTGCAGTAGTATGTGGAGGAGTTCCTGTTGATCTCAGCCGTTTGCCTTGGCCTGCTGACACGTGGAAGTATATACTGGGTATTGCTGCAGGCATTTTGGCTCTTGCTGGTATAGGCTTTGGTGTATGGAAATTCCTGCCTGGAAAAGAAAGAATTTATAATGACGCAGAACTCTATGCTATGTACAACAACTCCGTTGTTCTGCTAATAGGTCAATATCACTATGAAGTAACAGCAGGAAATCTTGATCCAGATATACTTCGACAAGCAGGTATCCCTACAAAATTTAAGTTATATGATAATAATATTATAACAGAGGAAAACGGGATTTATGATGAAATCGTATCTCAAGCTACAGGTTTCTTCGTGTCAGAAGAGGGGCATATTATAACGAATAAACATGTTACAAGGCCATGGCTGTTTGATAAAGAAAAAGAGGACAGAGAAAAACTTGAGGAGATTTGTAAACGAGTATTCCATGACTTCGCTTCAAAAGCCGATTTAGCAGCAACTCTACAAGGACAGCGTGCTGAACTTGATGCTTACACTGCTCAAATAAAGGTTGAGGGTAAGTTAGACAAAATTCTGATGATTCCGCAAGGACGTGTGTTCTCTTCTGAAAATGCTGAAATATGCCAAGAGATTTCAAAGAATGACAATGAAGATATAGATGTTGCACTTATTCAAACGGAAAAGGGTGAACTGCCAAAACGTGCAAGGTGTATTAATGTAAAGGATTCTATTGATACGTCAGAGGAATCTTTGAAAATAGGACGTCACATGTATTATTTAGGCTTTCCAAATTATTCTGGCAAACCTAAAAACGAGTCTGGCATCCAGTTAGAGGCGCATGGTGGAAATGTTACTCATTCTAATTTGGAATTCCTATTCGGTTTTGATGCAGCATCAGACCATGGTGCGAGCGGTTCTCCTGTATTTAATGACCATGGAATGTTAATAGGTGTACTTAACTCTGGTTTTGAAAAACAGGGCTTCAATTATGGTATAAAGGCAAAGTATATAAAAGAATTGATAGATAATCCTCATAAAAAATAACTAAAATGAAAAAGGTATTTATATTTTTACTTTTTACTACATTGTTTGTTGGTGTGTCCAACGCAGTGGTGGTTCAGAAAGTATATCTGAAAAACGGTACAGTACTGAATGGCTACATTCAGCAGCAGGACAATGATGCCAATATCACATTTCGTAGCGATGATGCAGTAATTTGTATAAAAGGAAATAATGCAGTTACGACAGAACGAGTTTACAAGTTCAGTGAACTGGGCCAAAAATGGAAAGATTGGGCTGAAAAGAATGATGCTTTCAATGGTACAGGTGATGCTCGTACGCTTACGCTTAATGAGATAATGTTCAAACCTAAAAACACACAAGATGACAATGTTGACTCTGTAGCTGTGGATGAAGAGGAAAAGGGTGGTTTTGAAGATGAGTTCATTGTACGTCACTCAAACATTACCAAAGTTAAGGTGTTGGAAAAAGGTGTGAACATAAAGTATCTGGAATTGACACCAAACACCTATACATTCAAATGGAGTGATGTTGAGCGTATTGTTGCGGACAAGAGACCAAAAACATTATTATCTGGTATAGACCGTGTCTATCAGTTAGAACATGGTCAGGAGGTAAGAGGTCAGTATGCAGGTGAATCAGAGAGCACTCTCAGTCTATACACCTCATCTGGAATGAAAGAAACGTTTGATATAGACAAAGTTTCAAAGTACTTCTTCAAGCCAATAAATCCTAATCAGAGTATTTTTGAACAAAGCGAGTTGATAGACGTTATTCATACCAAGAATCAAGGATCATATCGCGGTGTGATAGTAGAACGCAATTTCACTACAGGTAACAACTATCTTGTAATCATGCAACAGGCAGGTTCTTCGCAGATGGTAAAATTTGCAGATGTTACAAGATACAGCAAGGAAGAAAATACAGACTATAAACCAAAGTACGATATAATATTAAAACAGGGCGAGGTAGTAATCAACCGGGTAGCAATGGATTCTGTAGGTGTAAGCAGGAAGGGTAGCACATTGATTCTCGATAGTATCAATCATAATGTTGTGATAAACAAAGAACAAAATACTACAAAAGTTGCAGTTGAATACTATAACCCACAGCATCTGTCAAGTGATCATCTGATTCTTGTTGGATTAGACAAGGGAGGCTCTGCAAAGAAGCCTATATATAGTTTTAGTACGGATATATACGAAATGAAGAAATTTTCAGCTACAAGCACGGAAACAAGTGTCAATAATACAACTAGGATAGAATACGTGTTGCCAGGCAAGGGCGTATATGCAATATATGATCAAACAACAAGGAAAGCTATGCCTTTCATTATAAAGTAAAAAAGATAGGGTAAGAATGAATTTAAGGGAAGTTACGATAGGACGATCAAAAGACTGTGACATATATCTTGATCCAGGATGTAAGTATGCCAGCAATATGCATGGCACAATATACTACGATGGAAGTCAGCTGATGTATAGGGACAACAGCACCAACGGCACATTGATAAACAATATCAGTGTACGTAAGCGGGCTGTCCCCATTCATCGGGGTGATACGATTATGATTGCAGGAAAATATCCTATCAACTGGAACCAGATAGATTCTTTCTTTCCCTATAAACCAGAACAACGACCTATAGGAACTATTGTTGATGTAGGCACATCGATGTCAAAACAAGCTGAGACGGCAGAACCCCTTAACCTGTCAAGATGGAGTTGGGGTGCGTTTGTCCTTTCTTGGATATGGGGTATATTCAATGGGTGCTGGTGGATGTTGTTGATTAAGTTAGGAACTTTCCTTCTCGGAGTATTGGCAGCCTTTGTTCCTTTTGCTCCTATCCTTGTTACGCTGGTTGATTTTTGCATTTCCATATTCTTTGGTGTCAAGGGCACAGAATGGGCATGGAACAATCGCTCATGGAACAGTATTGCCGACTTTAACCAAACTCAAAACACATGGAATAAGGTAGGATTAGTCCTTTTTATTTTGGGCATAGTATTAACTGTTTTCCTAATTATTTTCTTCTTTACTGCGCTTGCCAGCTACATATCGTAATTTTAATATATGGATATAATAAAATCAGACATAGTATCGCTGCATGGTGTTGCAATCTCGAAACAAGGAGGACGACCAGAGAATCAAGACGACTACGCTTTCTTGGATACTCCTCTCGGTTTCCTGCTTGTCGTATGTGATGGCATGGGTGGGGGACCAGGTGGAAAGACCGCTTCCTATATCGCGAAGTACGAAATTTGCAGGACACTACTGGAATGCAATCCGCAAACATCGAGAGAGCATGCGCTGAAAATGGCTATTGCACACGCTCATGAGGCAATGGAAGCAAAGATGAAGGAGGTTCCAACCCTAAATGGAATGGGATCTACCGTCGTTGCCATACTTGTCAATAAGCAATCTGCCATCATTGCTCATGCAGGTGACAGTAGATGCTATAAGTTGTATAACAAGAAATGTCTGTATCGCAGCAACGACCACTCGCTTGTGGCAGAACTTGTAAAGAAGAAGGTCATGACGGAAGAGGAGGCACGTAAGTCGCCTCAATCCAATGTTATTACCCGAGGACTTGGAAGCACTAAAAATCAAGTACCAGAAATAGAAGAGATTCCATATAAAAAAGGTGACCGCTTTGTTCTTTGTACGGATGGAGTCTGGGGTATTATGCCACACGAGGAACTATTGAAGAAACTTTCAGCAAAATTCGATATACAGACTATAGTTTCCAGATTGTCAGCGAAAGTCGATGAGATAGGATTTCAACAAGGTGGACATCATGACAATCATACCCTTGCAATGTTTGAAATGGAAATGCCATCTGTCCTAAGGTCACAATATAGTTGGAAACGGTGGGGTATATTCGGATTAGCAGGATGTATGGTGGTAGTGGGCTTGGCACTGTGCATATGGGGAATTATGTGCTTGATTGAGTCAACAGACAAGAAAGACCAAACTGTAATAAACGAAAACCTGTCAGCAAATATAACCTATGATCCATCAGATAACAGCAAGACAAAGTCTGTAAAAGAGGATACGCAGTCTTCTGATAATGAGGATTCGCAAACTGCTAAAAACAACGAGATAGAGAGATTGGAGCTACTCAATTCTATCAAGCAGAATATAGCAGAAGCCAAAACCGCATCGGAAGCAAAGAAAGATTCTGCAAAGACTGCAACGGACGCAAATAAAGGAAAACAAGAAAAGCCTGCTTCAAAAGTTTCATCCGAAACGGTTCAGAAGATAATCAACAGGTATGATAATGCAAAAAAAATAGCGGAACCAAGTATAGATGAAGCAAAGAAAAAGCTGGAAGAATTAAAGAAAGAAATAGGAACCCTATGGAAAGAAGTATCAGATAAGCACAGCAATAATGACATACAGACTACCATTGAGGCTATAGATAGGGTAATGAGCGGCAACGAGTGTTGGTATGTGGATAAAGAACCCGATGCAAAGACGAAAAAATATGGTCTGACTGTTTCATCTAAAAATAAGATAGATAAGCTTATCAATAGACTAAAGGGACTTAAGGAATACCTTTCCAAATAAACAAGTATTTACTATATGGCAATTATAAAAATACAAACCGAAGCAGAAAAGAGAAAAGGCATCTTTTATCAGTTTGACTCAGAAGAGCCACCTATTGGAGAAGGTGGCATGGGCAAGGTATGCAGAGGTCTTTGTGTAAGTGAAGTCAATGGTTCCTCTCGGCCTGTTGCCATAAAATTCATGTATGATGACCTTCCTCCAAATGCCTATGAGAGGGCAAGACGTGAGGCGGAAATACAACTGCGCAATGACAACTTGGTGGAGATGTTGGGCTTCATAGAAACCCAGGATGTAGGTTTTACCGGAGAGATTCATAAACACTATCATGTGGTCAGTGAATTATTGAATGGTGTATCCTTAGCGGATATCCTTGATGGGAAATGCAAGGATAGAAATGGTGAAGATGTTCCGTATGCAGTGAAGATGCTACAGGACTATCAGAATGACCCAGAGCATTTTGCACAAATAGTTGTAATCAATGTCTTATCAGGCTTGATGGCGTTGCATGATGCTGGCTATATCCACAGGGACATTGACCCGTCGAATATCATGTTGACGGATGATGGTCACATCAAGCTCATTGACTTTGGTATAGCCAAGCAGATGAATACCCTTACCACCAGTGACAAGTCGCTGACCGTTGCAGGAAAATTTATGGGCAAACCAGAATATGCTGCCCCTGAGTTGGCATTGGGAGACATTAGCCATCAGAACCAGACTACAGACATCTATGCTGTTGGTATTCTGCTTTATCAGTGCATTATCGGTCATACACCCTTTGAAGGAGCAAGACATGAAATATTGGAGATGCAGCTAAAGGCTAAATTGCCACTTGGAAAAATAAAAAACAAAGCACTGAGAAACATTATAGCAACCGCTTGTGAAAAAAAACAGGAATTACGCTATCAAACTTCTGCCCAGATGCGAGTTGCTTTGGAAACTATGAATGGAGCAAGGCAAGCAATGACCTCCAAAAAGAAGTTTTCTATCATGGCAGCGGCACTTGCGGTTATAATACTTCTCTCAGGAATCACTATGGTGGTAAAGATAAAGCAGGATGATGCAAAAGAAGAAGCTGAAGCTGCGCACGTGGAGCAACGGCTGCAGGAAGAGCAAAGTGCTCTAGATGCCAAGTTACAGAGTGCCACAAGCCTATATGAGCAAGGCATTAGCAAAGAGGATGACAATTATGACCAACAGTTGATGGATGCCTACAAAGCTTACGAAGAGGTAGAAAAGATGGCAATGTCAAGCAGCAACATGAAAGGTAATTCTATCGCATCGAAAGCAAAAAAACAAAGAACAGCGATTCTTTCTGCCTTGGACTCTATAAAGGCAGAAATGAATGACCAAGTATCTGTCCTGTCAGAAGTTGGTGAGGAAGCCCTTGCCAAGTATTACAAGGCAAGGATAGAAAGAATAAATAATTTTCAAAACAACATAACTAAGAAGCAGTGAAAAATTACATACGATATTACCTTTGTGTTTTTATGATAGCCTTGGCATCAGGTGCTTTTGCCCAGTCTGCCGGCGACAAACTTTTCATAGAAGGTCAGAAACTCCAGCAGATTGGTACTATAACATCTCAGAAGCAAGCTATCAACAAGTTCAAGGCAGCAAAGGTTGTCTATACATCCGCCAACAAGAAAAAGATGTGTGACAATCAGATAGAGATTTGTCTGAAAAGGATGAACACTACCACTCAAAGGACTACCAGAACAAGAGAAAAAAAGAACAAGGAAACCAAAACAACAAAATTAAGGCTGTCACATAACCGTATAGAGTTTGATGGTGACAAGGAGGGTATGTATGACATATTCGTTACAGCACCTACAACAGAATGGGTCTTCAACCTTGTCGCAGGAATAGAAGGTGAACAGTCGTTTGCAAAAGCCAACAGAAGCGATGATGCAAAGTCAATAGAAATTAGTGTGGAGGCAAATCCTTCCACCTTAGAAAGACATCAAAGCATGAAAGTAACCTATGGAGATGATACACAGGATGTTACTATAATACAGCAAGGAAAGCCCGTAACCCTCAGTACAAACACAAACCTCGTGGAATTTAAACTAAAAGGTGGTAACAAGACAATTGAGTTATACACAAACTCTGATTCTATTATCAGTTCAAACAACGACCTTACATGGTATGTTTTATCAAAACCCCAATGGATAGAAACCAGCGTTGAAGTAGCAAAAAACAGTAGCACGATAAGTAAAGGACTGAAAGCTCTTAAAGAACTTGTAACCAGCACCACAGCAGCTGCAACAGCAAAGGATGTGAAGACATCAAGTGTCAGGATAGTGGCGCAACCTATACTGAAAGGAAGTATGGAAGCGCAGACTGGCAGGAAAGGGGAAATTGTATTCGCAAGTCAAGATAAAACATATAAAATAAACATTATACAGCAGAAATGACAATATGGTAAAGAGAATATTTCTTAATATACTACTCTATAGCTTGCCTCTTGCTATGCAGGCTCAAACGGTCGTGTGGAAAATGCGACCAGCTGATTACAATGAGATAGAAAGAATTAATGCAAACCTTTTGTTGGTAAGCCGTAACGGCAAAATAGGACTGGCAAATACAGATGGAAGCATCGTGGCTTCACTTGTTAATGAGGGTATTACAGATTACTACGAGCACAAAGCTATACTGACCTACAATGACGGTCATGGTGAACGTGTCACAGGCTGTCTGACCGATGATGGTAAGTATTACGGATATGCAAAAAAATTCTATGCACTTAACGGACAGAAATTCTTTTCCGATGGATTATTGTCTGTCGCAGATGAAAGAGGAAACTTAGGATACATAGATATTACAGGCAATCAGGTGGTGGGCTTTGACGGAAAGTACAATAGGATAAAGCCTTTCTCTGAGGGATATGCTGCAGTAATGAAAGGAAAGAGATACATTCTGATTGACAAGTATGGCGACGTAGTCAGATTTACATACGGTGGCACTGGTGTTGGAGCAGCCATAGGAGGATGTACCAATGTCTATGATGGAAAATGCTATGTCTATGATGAATACGGTGGCAGCGATAGGTCTTTCTTCATCTATGACACAAAGGAAAGAGGAACGCTGAAGAAAACGAGTCGTGTAAAAAACACGGCTATGGATTATCTGTTCTGCTATCAGTCAGTATCTGGCAGGTCAAAGGTCATACCGTATGAGCAGCGAAGACCTTATACGGGAGTACAGGGATTAAATTCTGTATCCGCTAATGGTCTGTATGGTTATCAAAAGGGTATGAAAACTATTTTGCCATACCAGTTAACTGGAGCTACGGCGTTTACGGATGGAGAGGCGATAGTGGAAATCAGCGGATTGAAGGGCATTCTCAAATACGTTGATGGTGAAAGTTTTTCCGTTTCTGTCAGTAAAGACTCTTATAGTTTCTATGCAGGCAACAACGTAACAGCATCTTTCTCTGTTAATATCCCGACAGTGTGGAGAAACAAGCAAGTTTCAGTAAAAGTCAAGGATGAAAGGGGAATAGAGCAACGCGTGTCGAGCAAAGATAACAACTATAGTTTTGTTATTTCGCCATCCTCTTCATCACGGAGGGATTTTCTGGTTGCAATATATGGAGAAAGCTTGAAACTCTATGAAGGCGTATTGTCATATACGTTTGTAAAAAAGGAAAGATGCCAAGTATGCGGAAAGGATAAAGACCAATGCGAATACAAGGGGAGTCATCCTTCTCCAAGTTCTGTATCTTCAAGAAAGAAACCACACCATGAGTCAAAGACAGAAAAGATATGTGAGACTTGTGGAAAGAAAATAAGCGAATGTAAATATCAAGGTGTGCATTAATTTTTTTTATTATTCATATTATTATTCACTAAAACCAAAGTAAACATGAAAAAGTATTTATTTTTAGTAATGGCATTGACATGTGCTTTGCCTGGGTTTGCTCAAAGTGATGATGGCGAAGAGGAATTCGCTCAGTCAAAGTCAAAGAGCAATGCATTTTTCATTGGTCCTAAGGCTGGCGTAACATTTACATCTATGACCCAACCCAATGAAGGAAAACTTTATGATGCCAGCGGCATAGGTTTCTCTGGAGGAGTTGCTTTGAAAGCACGTTTTGGAAAGGCATCAGAGAACTCTGTTGGCGGTACAGGCTATTTTGGTGCCGGAGTGGAGGTGAAATACCTGCAAAACACGGTGAAGACGCTTGGCACAGATGACAAGGGAAAAGAGAAGGCAAAACTTTCTCTCGGCTATATTGACATCCCTGTTTACGTTCAGGTGTATCCTTTCGCCAAGAATGCGAACTTCAACTCTCTCTATGTGGAACTCGGTGCAACATTTGCTGGGACTATCACACGTACACCGAAAAGCCTGACGCTGGTGAATCCGAATGAAGACTTTTCATCTGTAACCTACAACATTGACAAGGACAACAGCAAGTTGAAGGGTTGGGATATCAGACCTATGGCAGGCATTGGCTATACCATTCCTGGTACAGGACTGGATATAAATGCCCGCTATCAAATAGGCTTGAACAAACTGGCAGGAAACTTCCCTTGCAAGATGAATACGTTGGAGGTTTCTATCGCGTGGCTGTTTAATATAGGAAGATTCTAAAAAGTGACACCTAAAAACTGAAATTTACGTATGAAAAAGATATTATTTTCCGCACTCTGTGGATTAGCAATGATTACCACATCATGTGATAATGATGACATATTGATTGAGGCAGACAACAACGTTAATGAAGTTAATGTAAATGTAAGCTTGTCTGGATTATTTTCAAGTTACAACTACAATGACACTCAGCATGACGAGTCTGTTACTGAAGATTTTAGAACGTTCAATTCTGAGTTTGGCAAGTATATTCATGTAAGAACTCTTTTCTATAACTCCCAGGGAAACTTGGTCAAGGAGCTGTCTTCCTTCTCTACAAATACCAATACTGTATCAAATAGTGCGAAATTGGCAGAAGGAACCTATACAGTCATATCCATTCTTAACTTTGCTGACGACCAGACAGAAGAGGATTCATGGTGGGACTTTTACGAAAAGGAAAAGCTGTCAACGGCTTATATCCGTCCTTATGGAAGATTTAGTAAGTGGTGTATAATGTCGTATGCATCTCAGTCTATTTCCGTCACAGCGGGAAAAACTACAAACATATCCATGACACCGACTCCTGTTGGTGCTTTGGGATATATGTTTGCGCAAAACTTCCAATACAAAAACGAAGCGTCTTTCGGAACAGTGGCGGACAATGGTGTACGTTCTATCGCCCTGTACAGCCAGAAAGTAGCGGAAGGATATAAGATTGATCCAAATGCCAGCGAGAAATTCATTTATAAGGAGGCCACGGGTACTGGTTCGTGGTACTTTCTTTCAAATGAACTGACACCATCTAGTTTCTCTTCGTCAAAAGACTATGGATATTTCCGTACAAACCTTATTTCTTATTTCTACATTCTTGCACCAAGCTTCAATGCTACATTTGGTTATATGCTTGAGGGCGAGAGTGGATTTAACGGATATGGTGAAGCCAATTACACTATAACAAACGGTCAGACATATTTGGCATACTGGGATTGGTTCCAGGTAGGTAATCCTTATTTCGGAGTTGCCGACAACAATCACTGGAATACCTATTCAAGCAGCCAGAGCCTGTCAATACCTTTTGACATTGATGTAGCTACTCATGATAAATAATAAGTGCAGTTTAATTCTCATTATGAGCCAATAATACGGCTCATAATGAGAATTTGCAAAAAACATATATATATAATGAAGTATTTACTTGTCATCCTTATATGTTGCTTGCCTAAGGTTCTTTGTGGCGAGAGTCTTGATAAAGAAACAATCATGCAGATAGCCTCCGAGCATTTGCAGACTAATCGCTGCGCTGTTGTCATGGAGTCTGAAGCGTATTCTATAATTCAACGGGATGACACTACAGGCTTTATTATTATTTCCTTATGCGGGAAACATGAGGGGAAGGTAATAGGGTATTCTGAAGAAGGAAAATGGGATATGGACAACATTCCGCCAACTTTGAAAAACTGGCTCTGTCAATTGGACTCTTACAATGAGCAGCATCAACCAGAGAGTCATGCCAGTAAGCCTGCCTTCAGGCAAAATACTCTTGCTCCACAACAGCAGAAGCAGTCTGTGTCACCATTGTTGACATGTCATTGGCACCAGAATTCCCCCTACAATGACTTGACACCAGTAATCACTGATGGCAATGTAAAGACAGCGGCAGGATGTGTTGCCATTGCTGCTGCGCAAATCGCATATTACTGGCGCAATAGCAATCCTGAATATACACTAAAGGATACTCCGGTATATCCTTATGGCGCAGCTCCTGTTACGAAGTCTATTCCAAAAGGAACGCCAAATAACTGGAACTTAATGAAAGACGACTATACTTCAGGTGACAGCGAAGAATCAAGGTATGCAGTTGCACAGTTATGTTATGTGATTGGGACTACTTCATATCTGAATTATGCAAGTTCAACAGGAGGGCAAATAAACGATGCTGCCAATGCAATGTACAGCCAGTATCACCTGTTATCGGAGTATGCGATAAAGAGTAAATATACTCAAAGTGAATGGGAGGAATTGATTTACCAAGATATAAGCAACGGCATGCCTATCATGTGTGCTGGTAGCGATGGTGACGGACATGCCTTTGTACTTGACGGATATGACGCACAAAAAGACTTGTATCATTTTAACTTTGGCTGGGGAGGATCTGGCGACGGATACTACCCTGTGGATGATTCAGAACTGTCTATGGGCGGATATAGCAGCAATCAATCCATCGTTTATAACATTCATCCCGAAAGCAGTGATACAGGAACAATACAAATTCAAACACCAACAAATCACTATGACGGGGAAACTAAAGTCTATAACCTGCACGGGCAAAGAGTAAATGGTTGTGAAAACGGAATATACATTATAGACAACGGAAAAAATCGAATAAAAGTAGTAAAAAGAAAATAAAATATGTTGAGAAAACTTGTACTTCTAATCATCGTATTTTTTTTGTCTCATTCATCTATGGATGCACAGCATGTTTCAGACTTCACCGCAATAAGCAGTATAGTAACACGTGAGTTGGGTGACAGTATAAGCAACCTAATTATCAAGAATGACAGTATCGTTGGAAAACTGACCGTATGGGAAAACGATACACTTCCTGACAAGAAACTGCCGCTATGTATGCGCAATCTTGTGATTTATACTTTGTGTCAGCCGTCAATGTACAAGTCTGATATGCGGGTTTATTCGGCATTCTATGCAGATGTCAGACTGGACATCTTTTCAGATGGTGCCTTTATTACGTTGGAACTTGATTACAGCATATACAAGTGGCGCTTGATAGATAGCGAAGGAAAGCAGATATGCAGGCATGACCTTCCTGATCAGAACCTTCTTTCTATGCTGCGTATGCTGTGGCAAGAGAGCAGGCTTATAAATATAAAGTATAGTAAATACGTTAATGCTTATGAAAAATAGACTTGCATTCTTACTTTTCTGTCTTGTCGCTTGTATATCTGTGCCAGCGCAGACAATCCATTGGATTATATTTGCCGATACACAGTCATATGACATAGGTGATGAGGTAAAAAACAGCGTAAGCGTACTGACGACGCAATTCATAGATAGAATAAATGATGCCATTGTACCAAAAGGGTATTATTCTCCTACGCCAAAGATATATCGTGGGTCGGATTTCACTGAAGGCAACTGCAACAGAACTATACAGAACCTGAGATGTGGAAATGAGGATATTATAGTTTTCTATTATCTGGGACATGGAGGACGCGCAGAGATGAACAGTGCAGCGGAAGCTGAAGCATATAAGAACAGCCATCCTTGGCCCGACTTGCAGTTTGACCACAACGGAGGTTCACAAAAAGAATTTCTCTCTTTAAGTAACGTGCACAGAAAACTTAAACAAAAAGGAGCCAGGCTTACCTTGACAATAGGCATGTGTTGCAACAGTTCAAACTCCAAATATAAGAAGCATGGGGTATCTTCCCAGTCAAGAAAATACAAACTTGTAGGAAAGAAGTTTGCAAAGAAAGTAGGTCAGAAACTCTTCTTGAAATATAAGGGCGATATAATGGTTTCATCAGCAAAACCAGGACAAGAATCCCAAGGTGGAACATATAACGGAAGAGATGTTGACAGCTTTACATCGGCCCTTTGTTCCACGCTTGATAAATATGCCAATAACGATACAGGTGAAAGCGTGACATGGAGCAGTTTTCTAAATGAGGTGGCCACACGATGCAACAGAAACGCGATGGCTTACAACAATAAGGCACAGACACCCAAAATACTTAACCATGCAGTTCTGTCAAAGTAGAAAAAACTAAATTTCAACAAATATTAAATTACAACTAAATGAAACGAGTTTTCTTAATGGGAGCATTGATGTTCCTCTGCGCATCGGCGATAGCAGTATTCGCAGAAACAATTACCAGTGGAAAAAGTGTCGTTGCAGAGAAGTACTTGAAAGTGATTGGCAATGCCGATTCTTTGAGCGTCATCTTGATAGACCCGTGGGTGGAGGACGCAAAGGACTGGATGGATGGTTATGGTGAAGTGCTTTGCATATTGACCGTAAAGGACAAGAAGTTTATTGACAGTGCCAATAAACTATTGTCAGATTCTAAATCGTTTGAAGTACATGAAATAGTGAAGAATTGCATGCACATGCCAGATGTCGTGCTTATTTTTCACTCCAAGAAAGGAGAGGTAAAGGTTAGTTACTCGTCTTACTGTGATATGTTTAGGTTCGCACAGGGTACGGACTATATGGAACTTGAAGGAGAGCATATTCGCCTTCCTTTCCTTGAACTTGTTCAAAAGGTTTATCCAAAAGAACGTTATATTAGAACTCTTATTAACCGCGAAAAAAGCAATTTCAAATGAAAAAGACATTATTATTAGTACTTCTTATATTTGTGTTGACATTTACCGTAAACGCACAGACTTTCCATAGCATCATCATGGTAAATAAGGAAGAACCTAACAGACAAGTTGACCGTACTGCTGACTTTAATAAAATGAGTTCGTTTTTCACCCAAATTGCGCAGACATTGGGTTATAAGAACAATATGCACAGATATAGTGGACAGTCATTCAAGGTGGCAAATGCACTACAAGCCATAGAGTCAATGAACGTAGCTGCCGGTGATATAGTAGTTTTCTATTATAGCGGGCATGGTGCTAACTGGGATAGAGACGAGTATCCCCATATGGCTTTCCTCGACAAACGCTATAACGAGACAACACTTTATAACCTGATGAAGGAGAAATTCCCAAATGCGAAATTGATACTTTGCATAGCAGACTGCTGCAATATGGATTCAGAAGGTCAGAGGAGAGAGAAAAGAACCTATTCAGGTTTTGATGCAGCATTGGCAAAACAGCTTTTCACAGACTTTGAAGGACATCGGGGTTATAAAATATCTGCTTCTATTCGTGGACAGTATTCATATAGCAGTCTTCAGCATGGTGCCTTGTTTGGTATAGCCTTGCGTGAAGCAATAACAGAGGCACTAACTGGCAAGACGCAGCCAAGTTGGGTGTATGTGTTAGAAAGGGCAAAAAACCTGACACTGCAGATTACAGATAACGATCAGATGCCACAATATACAATGAGCAGATGGTAAATGAAAAATGAGGGTGTGTCAAACAGGCACATCCTCTTAAATGTCACTTTATTTAATTGAACATTGAATATTGAAAGTTGGACTCGTAACTGATCACTCGCCCAAACTCCTGTATTCATACGCCTTGAGAGGGGGGGGGGAAAGTGAGATATGTAAGGTCTATTGAGAGATATCTGCTTCTTGCGCTTCCGTAGGTGCTCAGGCGAGCTTAGTTCGGAGTTCTAAGCATCCGTGAATGACAACAAAAATGCGACTTTTGGAGAAAACAAAAATTACGTTTAACTCTGCATTACGCAAATTGAGTAATAACATTAACATGCAGAACCATTATTCCGAGAAGTCGAGAACCTCGCAGTAGTGGTCGAAGCTGACGTTCTCAGTGTAGCCATGCTTGGCAAAAAAAGCCTTTACTGCCTCCTGTTGCTCAGGCAACAGCTTGTATTCGCCTCTATGGTAGCGATAGTATGTGGAGCGTCCACCCAGCAAGCCAAACACATCCTTACGCAGCTGAGCCACATCCTTATTCTTCACCTCCTTAAACATAGTGGTAAAGCCGTATGCCACCCTGACCAGACGTATCTCCTTGAAGAACTTGCAATCACCACCTCTCATGGCAGTAGGAGATACGCATGGTTGCATGTAAATTCACAGCTAAAAACTCTCTGTAGAACCAGTAC
>AUXO010960941.1_pt1 | contig 22403 bp, 33 predicted proteins | sample 768731 | NCBI WGS metagenome assembly AUXO01 (sample SAMN02715735, study PRJNA202380) | gut metagenome | biome: sheep rumen | host: Ovis aries | place: New Zealand: Palmerston North | reverse complement strand
TTCCCCATTTGCTATTTTATTTAATAAATCTATTACTTTAATTGTTTTCATTATTTTACCTTCTTTCTATAAACTTTTATAAATTATAAGCCATAAATTATAAATTGCAAATAATATAACCAATATCGTAAAAAGTTCTGGTGCAAGTATAATTAAAGCAAATATTGCTATTGGTATTATAAGTACAAATAATGTAATAAGTGATGCTAATAATATTTTATTCATTATCTTCACTTTCCATAAATAATTTCATAAGCATCAATTACTTTTGCTTTCATTATTTCAAAATCTTTTAATTCAACATTTTCATATTTTATTAGATATTTAATACATTTTCTTACATCTTTTAATGATGAATAAGGTGGTATATTATATTTTTTACATTTTATATAATATAAATATTTATTCATTAATTACCACCACCTTTGTTATATATGCAACTATCACCAGCTCTACCATTATTATCAATATATGTGCCATTATTTGCTTCACATACTTCCCTAAATGTAGGTTGTGGATTTTTAATAGAATATATTGTTATTATCACTGAAGTTAATATAAATGTTATTAATGAAATATTAAATGATATTTCAGCTTCTTTTTTTTCTTTGCCTTCTATATAATGAAAACACAATGCTATTCCACTAAAAAATAATACAAATGATGACACTAAAAACAATAGAACTATAATTTCAATTATATTATTCATTATCTTCACCTTTTAATATATCTAATAATTTATAAGTATTGATACATTTTTTTAAACCAAACCCAGCGACTAAACTTTTTGCTTCACTGTCTATATATTCTATTGCTTTATCAATTCTATTATTTAATTTTTCTATTTCTTTGTCTTTTTCTTGTGTTTCTAAAGATAATATTAATTCTAAATCTTCTTTACTATAAATTAACTTTTTCATTATTTTCACCACTTTTCTTAAATATTGTCGAACTGCCAACATATAATGTAGTTTTCTTTTTATTTATAAGTTTTTTTATTAAATTTAGTATTGGTTTAATCAATTTCATTATCTTCACCTCTTAACACATCTTCTAATTCATCTAACCAACTTGGTAGTTGAACTTCAATTAATTGTAATGGCTCTTTTAAGTTTGTTATTTTATCTAATGCTTTATCTATTCTATTTTTATATTCTATATAATCTTTAAATCTATGTTTATAGAATTGTTTATCTTTTTTCCACTTTTCTTGTGTTGTTTTTAATTCTTCTTCTAACTCATCTATTTTATTTTGATAGTTTAATTGTATAGTATATAGTCTTACTTCTTGTAATTCATATTGATTTTTTAATTTACGATTATTTTCTTTTAGGTCTTTAATGATTTTATCTTTATTCAATTTGCGTCATCTCCATCTAATATTTTTACTAATTGTTGTATATCATCTTCTCGTAATATACTTTCTTTTATATAATCACCAAATCTATCTTCTATTGTATATTCATTTACTCTAGTAAACAATAAATCTCTTATTGCTTTTATTCTTTTCATTAATTCATTATAATCTTCATTATATTGTTTTTGGTGTTCTATCATTAGCCTTATTAATTCTTCTTTCTTTAATTTCTTTAAATTTTCTTCATCAATAGAAGTGTTTAAATAATCTACTATTTCAAAATCTTTTTCGTGTAAGCAATCATAAGTATGTCCTATTTCATAAGAGTCTTCATGTTCTAATATTTTTACTCCAATAAAAACATCATCATATATTTTTGTAACCCTAGCAGCAGTCATTTTAGTATTAGTAACACCATAACTGTCTGATATACCTTTAACAATATCTCCTACTTTAAATCTTGCCATTTGTTGTATCACCATCTCTCCATCTATATACTTTACCACTTCTATATTTTTCATATAGTGGTGTTCCATAATTAGATTTGTAATATATAACTCTATTCATAAGGTCTTCCATACATTCTATTTCTTTACCATCTACATTTATGATATTATCACATCCTACAAATCCACTTATCATTCTAATATCTCCATATTTTGTAGGTTTCCCACAATTATTACATCTAACGACTATATCTAAATCATAATCGTTATCTTCTAGAATTTCCATTTGATTTCCTTCATCTAAAATATTTGGATTTAGCATTTTCATTCAATTCATTCCTTTCTTTTTTTCTTATTATATAACATTTTTTATAAAATGTATATAAAAATTATAAACATATAATTTAAGCCTAATAGAGCAATATTAATATTAGATAATATATTTATATTAATTAATTCTAAATTAGTCTTATATGGCTTAAAAAGTACCTTACAAAGCAAATAAAAAGCCGAGTTATAAACTCAGCCTTATTAAAACACCATATTATCAAAAATAAAAAATATTGGTAGAGGTATCTCACCTCTTTCTTTTTTTGGTGTTTTAACCTATTTTAACAACTTGGTTGCCTGTATTATCTTGTAAACAAGCCCACAATGGAGTATGGTTTGTTTTAAGTTTACCCCATACATAACCTTTATTATCTATATAAAATTCTGTTACTTCTCTTTCAGAACCTATGTTCATTCTAGCCTTACCTTTTTTATCTGGATGAGTTATTTCTTTCCATTCAGGTATTAATGTTTTATATGTAACTTTATTAAGTGATACTTCAGGTGAAGTTCTTATGTATTTATCATATAAAAATCTATAAGGTCCTGGTAACCAATCATCTTTTTTAATTAATGACTTTTCACCTATTAAATAAGGGTATGGATTGACATGCTTACCTTTAATAAAAATGCCTAAATGTAAATGTGGACCAGTAGAAGTACCAGAACTTCCCATAGTTCCTATAACTTGTGCTTTAGATACGTATTGTCCTTTTTTAACTTTAATAGAACCTTTTTTAAGATGACAGTATAAAGATACACCTAATTCGTGTTGTATCTTAACATAAAATCCCATCTTTTTAGTTTCACCAATAGCAATTACTCTACCTTTTTCAATAGAACAAATATCACATATACCTAAATATTTCTCTTTATTTCTTTGTATAATATCTTCACCTTTGTGAGCATTTCCTTTATATTCTTGGCTTTCCCAGTGAATACCAGTAATAAGTACTTTATTTACTACTTCAGGCATATAACATTTTTTACTCATATTATTTCTTCACCTTTTTCTTATAGTTTTTACTTGCTACTGCTACTATTCCAGCAAATAATGTATTAAATGCTGTTAAAGAACCACATATTTCTACACCATAAGGTATGTTCCATATTTTAATAATTGCAGCAACAAATGTATTAACTAATGGTAAAAATAATGCAATCGCTTTTAATATATCATAAGTTTTGTTATTCATAACTATCTTCCTTTCTCTTCTAGAATTGCAACTCTACTTTCTAATTTGTATGTTCTGTCAATTAAATTATTATGCTCGTGTACTTTCTTATCGAGTTCATCTATTTTATATTCCATTACTGCTTGAGATTTTTTATTAGTAGATACGGTAGCAATTACACTAGGTATTGCTACACATAATCCACTAATAACTGCTGTTAGTATCATTTCCATATATCTACCACCTTAATTCTATTATACTCCAGAACCAGTAGTAATAGTAGTTAATGTAGTATCTGCATTCCCTACATTAGTTTCAAGAGTACCAACTCTAGTGGTTAAATCATTTACTACTTCATCAATGTTTTCTTGTATATCTAAATCTTCTAAAGATAAATTATCTTGTAATACTACACCGTTTATACTAGGTTTGTTTTCTAATTTGTTATAATCTTTTGCTTCTATAACAGCATTGTTTAAATCACCTGAGATAGGTTCTACGTTATCTAAACCACCTGAAATATGTCCTACATTTGTAAGTTCTCCAATTAATTGGCCTACATTTTCTTCTATCATATTTATTCTCCTTCAGGGTATAATATGAATAATTTAGGACCGTCTTCATCATAACCAATTATTGTTTGATTATCATTAAGACTTATTTCATACCAATATTCTATAGGTTTATTTTTCATAGTTCCTATTTTAGTATCTTGACTTGTTAATACTATATCTACCTTTTCAGTTGACTCTTGTACTGCTATTTCTTTGTTTATTACAGGCTCTTCATTTAATTTATTTCTATTATATACTCTAAAATAAACTACATCACCTAATTCAAATTCAAAATCTTTTATAGAGAACTCAATTATACATTTATCTCCACGAGTTATTTCTATTTGATTATTTGTTATTTTAAACATACTTTACCACTCCTATTCTGTATAATCACTTGCTTTAACTATGTGAGAAGCATAAGTGCTCCAATTGCTAGCAGCAATCCAAGTATCATATAGACTATCAGGTACTATTATTTGTAGATTTGCATTTGTGTTTGAAAAAGCATTTGTATTTGCTAATGTAGGTACTTGTGCTACTTGTCTAAAATCTAATACTTTTAAATTATAACAATATCTAAATGTTGTTGCACCTATATTTGTTAAATTAGGACAAGGTACTTCTATAGTTCCTATACTATAACAATATCTAAATGCAGAAACTTCTATACTTGTAATATCACGAGGTAATTTTACTTCTATTAATGAATAACATCTATCGCATAAATTACCTGGTACTTTAGTAAATGAAGTTTGAGTTAAATCTAATTTTTCTAAACAATTACAGTTTACAAAGAAGCCATAACTATTTCCATCAATTGTTAGATTATCAGGTATATTAATTTTTTTAATGCTATTTATTCCGTTAAATGTATTAGAACCACTTATTACTACATTGCTTCCACCTAATTCTAATCGTTTTAAATTAGTTAATGTAGAACCAAATCCTAATATAGTAGTATTGCTTAAATTAGACAATATAATTGTTTCTATAGAAAATGCTTGTGATAAATAATTACCACCTATACTAAATGCAGTTAAATTACTTATTAAGCATTTCAATGAATAACAATTTTGTAAAGCATATTGCCCTAATGAATTTATATTACATATTAATGTTTTCATATTTCTTAAATCTGCCAAACCATAAGGTTGAACACTACTTACATTATATAATTCAACAGATTCAATATTACCTCTATATCTATAAGAATTATCTGTACTAGTACCATCCCATACTAATAATGAATTTGTACTAGACTCTGCTATATTTATAGTTGCTAATGATGATACTGTAATTACATATTTGCCATTTGTAGAATATGTATGTGTTCCTTCATATATATACCCTGATACTCTAGATGTACTATCTGTAGTTCCATCTCCCCAATTTATAACTGGTATATCAGTAGTACTAGTATTTTGCACTCTAACATGAGGTGTTCTAGTATCGTCATCTATATTTATTGTTATTCTAATATTAGAATTATAATTATTTTCTAATTTATATAAAGCACCTATTTGCATACCACCTAGATTTGATACTCTAGTTTTAGCATTTGCTAATGATATAGTCCAATCATCTGCTGTTAAATCAGTATGTGTAGGTAATGCGGGATGCGAAGTTAATGCTTGAAATTCACTAGCAGTATAACTATATAGTAATGTACCATCATAGTCCCAATAGTTTACATCTTTTTCTTCTACTGGTGTTGATGTACCACCTTGTGGTATAGAACTAATTGCTGTTGGTAAATTATTAGTATTCTTATCACTAGGTATAGTACCACCCATTGTTCCTATTGCACTATAAGCATCACTTATATCTGAACTTAATTTTTGTAAATTCGTTGCTATACTCATAATTAAACACCTCCTCCAGTAGTTAATGTAGTAAGAACTGTATCTATATCTCCTACTAAATTATTTATATAGCCTGTTGTATATACACCTGAGCCTGAAGTTTCATAAGTATTATGTACTTCATCTGTAGGTAAATAACCATCTAATATGTTCTCTATGTGTGTTATTAGTCCATTAATATAACTACAACTATATGTATTTGTAGTACTTTCACTAAATTCATTTAATATATATATAATTGGTATGCTTTCTCTTATTTCGTCTGCTAATTCGTTTATATATAAAGCATTGTAGATATACATACCTGCACCTTGTTCTACATATTCTCCTTTTATTCTATCAGAAGATACGTAATTTGTAGGTATTATATTATTAATGTAATTAGCACTATAAGGTTCTACAGGACTTGTATCATAACTATCGTGTACAGTTATTGGTGTTTTAACTTTATTAGCAGTTGCTTTTTTACTAATACCATTTTGTACTATCATTAAATAATCTTCATTATCTACAATAGTAGCAACAGGTAAATCGCTTACTTTAATTGCCATATTTTCCCTCCTTAATCTATATGAATAAATTCATCAGTTTTTTCACTGGTAAATGTTTCTTCATAACCATTTTCAACAGTAGTTGTATCTTGTAAACATAACAGATAACGTGGATTACCATGATAATTTCCTACATAGAAGCAATCCATATATTCAAAATAATCTATACCAGTAGTTTCTAGATTATAAAATCCAATATCTAAATTATATGTTGAACCATCTTCAATAGGTTCTACATATAATTTATTTAATAAATTTTTTGCTATAGTTTCTCTATAATAATCTTCTAAATTATCAGTTATTAGATTGCCTTTTATTACATACGCATCAATATTAGTAGGATTGATTATATACTCATTAAGCCAAGCATCATAACCTACGGTATACATATAGTCTTGTGCTTCAATTCTAATTGCTTGTATTTCAAACCAATTAAAGTTATTGCTATCTAGATTTTTTATTTCACTATATGGTATATCATTACTACTATAATAATCTTGCCCACGTTCATCTTTTTTGTTTAGATTTACTATATGATTTTTAAATACAGGATAGCCATTTTCTAATGCTATAGAACAGCCTGTTAATTGCAATAGATTATCTAACATTGTTCTACAACTTATTTTACCATAGATATCTTTATCATCAAAGTAACTAGGGTATAGTGTAAAATTATGATTTGCTATTTTAGGACTAGACACTTGAGTATATATATTGCTAGTATCAAATCCACAATTAGTTAATATATTTCTGATACATTTACCTATTGTAGTAGGTACATAACTATCATTTTCTTCATCAAACATAGTAGATTTTTCGCATAACTTATTCATTGTTTTAATCATATCGTCTACTAATATATATGTATACGAGTCTTTTGCTAAGTTATATTTTTTACTATATATATTATATTCACCGTAGTTTGTAATTCCAGAATAGCCTACAGTACTTAAGAATAATGACGGTTTAACATCTTCTGCCATATTTACTCTAGTTTCAAATTCGTATGACTTCATATATGTTCTAAATAATTCACCTAAATTATTTCTTTTAAGCCCTAATATTTTACTAGAGTCTATTCCTTTTAAGTAATATCTACGATTACTTTCATCATATTGTGTTTCTACTACTAACGTATTATTATCTTCTGTTGCTATTGGTTGACCATCTTCAGTTAATAAACCATCATCTAGCCAATATCTAACATAGTATTTATATTCACTATTAAGTTTTAGTTGTCTTCCATAGTATCGTATATTAGCATGAGGTTTTATCATTGTTCTCTCCTCTTAGTCGATACAAAACTAATACCGAATTGTCTTCCTGCTCTAGCAACATTACTAAATAATACCTTTTGAGATAATTCATAATCACCTGTATATGTTTGCATTGTTCTCATACCTTTTGTATAAGGGTCATAATAAGTAACTTCTTGAAATGCACTATCTAAGATAGGTACAAGATATTCTATTTCTTCTTTAGTTAAACTGTGAAATTGGACTTGTATTTTAGGGAATACTCCAACGAATGTTCCAGAATAAGAACCATCTATAGTATTTCTTCCTGCATCACTACCCCATATTTTATTAGCACCAAATTTAAAGTCATCAGCCATATAAGGTAGTAAATTAACTCCATTTACAAATAAACTATTTTCATCTATTAACATATTATCACCTACCTATTCCTTAAAAAGTTATTCATAGAAGTAGTATTATTAGTTGCTGTTGCTAATACTCTACCATCTACTTTCATTACATTATCAATCGCTATATTTACATATTTACCTATTGCTTGTCCTAATGTTTCCATTGCTTCAGGATTTTCTAAAGGTATAATTGCTTCTGCACGTCTTTCAGACATTACTGCATTTATAGGTACACCGTGTCCTGGTTGAGGTAGTATAATTCCACCACCATCAAATCCAAATCTTGCTCTTATTCTACTTCCCCAATTAAATGCTGTAGACATTGCTTTACTTAAACTAAAAGAAGATGTTCCAAAAATATCATTACTTGAAAGCAATCCTAAGATTTCTCCTATTTTTTGAAATACATTTCCTAAACTAGTCATAGCATTAGATGTGTTAATATTAACCGAAGCATTTTTATCTTCTATTTTAATATCATTAATGCCTTCTAATACTTCTACAGTACCATCATAGCCTGTTCTAACTTTATCATTTTCTTGTGCCCATTGACTAGTCATATCTGAAGACCATTCTACACCATTTGCAATAGCCCATACTTGTGTTCTTAATTTCTTATTTGCTTCCTCTAAATCAGATGTATCTTTACCTTCTTTTTGTAATTTTTCGATAAGTTCTTCATTTGTTTTAACTTGTCCACTCATCAAACCTAATGTTCTTTCTTTTTGTTTATTAGTTAATTTACCTTCATTATATTGGTCTACCATATAATCATATATCTTGCCAGAAGCAATAGCATTTTTTTCTGCTATTTCAAGATTAGAGTCATTTAAACCAAGTATATTTCTCCACCAAATTTCTGTTTCTGCTAATAAATCATTTTGGCCTTTTATTCTTGTTTGTTGGTCATCTAACATTTGGTCATAATCAGAGTTTTGTTCTAAGATTGTATCATAATGTTCTTCAACGTGTTTCGATATTTCTCCAAGTTCTTGTTTAAGTGTTTGTATATCATCCCATACTTGCTTTGCACATAATGCAGTTATAACTATTCCACCTGCAATTAATGCTAAATTACCTAAAGTTGTACCTAGCAATCCGAGTGGTCCCTTTATAAATGATGCAATATTAGCACCCCATTCTGCTATTTTTCCTACTGCAAATAAACCACCTACAATTTCAGCAACTGTTATAAGTGCTTCTCTATTGTCATAAATCCATTTAAGCCATCCAGGTACTTCTTGGTCTGTTTTCATTTGACCTAAATCTCCTAAGAAATGAGGTGTAAATCCTTCTTCATCAGAAGAGGACATTTTCTCACTTAATTTAGCAACTTCGTCAAATCCCATTAAATCTTTCATCATTTTAGATGTACTTTTTTGTGCTTTAGACATATTCTTTTCAAATACACTACTTGAGTGTTGTAATATATCTACACCTGATAGTTTAAATATAAACCATTGTAAGTTTCTTATAGCATCTACAATTACATTCAATACCCATTCTACTGCACTTTGTATATAAGGCATTATAGTTTGAGCAACACTACCTAAAAATGCTTTAATAGTAGCAACTTTATCTACTAACATTTGACTTCCTTGTATTGCTTGTTTAATTATACTATCAACTAAATTTCTTAGATTTCTTCCTGCTCTATATGCTAATCTTCCTAATACATAAGCAAATGCATTGCCTAATATAGAAGATTTTTTTATTATTTTAGTACTTTGTTCATCTAATTTTACTACGTTATCTCTTAATTTATTAGAACCATTAATAGTTTCTTGAACAGCACTATTTTGTTCATGTTGTAATTCAACTTGTTTTTCATCTTCTGCTGTAATTTGTTGTTCAACTTGTTTTACTTGTTCTTGTACTTCTTGTGCTTTTTCAAGTTCTACTCTATATAATTGAGGTATCTCTAACCATTTTTTACTATCAGTGTCCCAGAACCTTAATTCATCAGTATCAACTTTTCTATATACACCCATAGAAGGTATTGATTTCCCTGATTGATATTTATCAAATAATTCTTGATATCTATTCTTTTCATAAGAATAATCCCAGTCCATGATTTTATTTTTTTGGTCATTCAAGTATTTTTCAAATATTTTTTCTCTTTCTTTAACTAATTTTTCTATTTCATCATTAGTTTTAGCAACTTGTTTAACTTGTTCTTGATTGATTTTATCTGTATTATTAACTATCTTTTTATTTACTTCATCCACACCTTGTGTAGAATTACTATCTGCGACAGTTTTAACTCTAATTTTTACTACACTATCGTCCATATCAACCCTCCTTTTTAATTCCAGTTAATTTATAGAAGTTATCTACACTTTCTTTCTCTTTATCAGTTAATATTCTTTCTTTCTTATCTAATGAATATATTTTCTTAAGTTTAATCATTTCATTTCTTAGTTCTCTATTCTTAATTGTAGATATATCTTTATTTCTTATTTCTCTTATTTGATTAAATATACAATCACTAGATAAGCCATTTAATAAGTCTAAGAATAACCACCAATGTATTTTTTCTTGTGTTATATCTATCTTATATTCTTGCCACATAGACGATATTATAAATCCAATGTCTTCATTATAATCCATATCAATCTGTTGTTTATTTTCTTTAATACTTCTTTCTTTTGCTTTACTAGGACGTCCCTGAAGGTATTTTAAAGCCATTTTAAGGTATGTTTCTATATTATCTAATATATTTATATTGTCTATATTAAATAACGTGTAAACGACACCAATTTCTTTTTCCATATCTGTAATAGAATTGTCTTTAACTATCTCCTGACATCTTAATGCATATCTAAAGTCAGTATTTATCTTGATTTTATGGCCATCTATTTCTACATACTCTGGATTATTCATCTTCGTCTTTTAGTGTATTATCTTCTAAAGTTTGATTTTTATATTTATTTATCATTTTATTAGTTATATTTTCATAGCCTTTATGAATTACATCTCCTAAAGGTTCTAAATATTCCATAATGTCATCAAACATTTCAAAATAAGGTTTTCTACCATTTAGTATTTTTTCAGTTCCACCTTCACCTAATACTAAATCTAGTATTTTAATCTCTCTATTAAAGAACTCATTTAGAACTTTCCATTTTTCTTCATCATTACTTGATAATAATTTCTTACCTTCATGATTTGGCTTTTTATTTATTAACATATAACTCATTTTTAAATAATTTCTATTCTTTTTATGTTCTTCAATTGCTTGTTGAAATTTTAATGGTAATGATACATCTTGTAAGTCAAACTCTAAATAGTTTCCTGTATCATTTCCATTTTCATCTTCTATTTGTACTTTAATTACATCTCTCTTTTTTAATTTAATTTTCGTTTCCATAACTACTAATTCCTTCTTTCTTTTAAAATAAAAAGTGATATAGTTTTCCTATACCACTTTAGGTTTTTATAAACTTATACTTTCAGAAAATTCTGGTACACCATCAGTGATTTGTACAGTTCCTATTTTAGGGTCACCATTATAATAGATTGTATAGTTTATTGCTGGTGTTTCTCCTTTTGCATAAGAAGTAACAATAACTGCACAGTCATATAATGTAGCAGCATATCTAGTGCTTGCTCCTGTACCTGTTGCATCATATAAATCAATATCTAATACTTGAGTTGCAACTTTGTTTCCAACTCCAGCAGTTCTTCTTAAATTATTTACATAATCGTATACAGGGTCGCCAAAATAACAAGTTTGTTGTGCGTCTGCTTGAATTTGAAAACTTTCTAGAGTTGTTGTAGCATTTTTATGTATAATCCACTTTTCTGTGTTTGTTTGTGGATTATAATCTTGACCATAATCAGTAATACCTACACCGACAATGTCCCAAGTATAGTTATCTGCAGTAGGTGTTGTATTTAAGTAAGTAGCAATTTGCTCTCTTGATACTTTAGTATAACTTTCTGCCATATCTTTTCCTCCTTTTTATTAAATCATAGCATCTATTCCATATAAGTAATTCTTATTTGTATGTCCATCTCACAAGTAGTTTCTGTTGTACTTTGTACACTTCCACAGTTTAAACATTCAATGGATTGTATTCCATTTATATCAGGTAAATTCTTTTCATCATTTTTTCTTTCAACTATATCTTCAAATGCTTCAAAGAAGCCATTATTTTTTAGTTGTTCTGCTTGGTCACTTGTATATCTAAATCTACTTCTTAATATATAAGTATCTTGTTTTATCTTTTGACCTGTGATAAATCTTTCTTGCGTACTAGCAGTTGGTATTTTATCTAATGAGTAAGAATTGATTTCGTTATCTAAGAAGTTAACATTAATTAGATAATCTTCGCTAGTTATGATTTCGTCTATAATATCATATAAATACTCTATTAATTTTTCTGCTCTCATAATTATCTCCTATCTATATAATCTTGTACTTCTTTTGCTAATGCTTTACCTTCTGCTGTCATCATTAACTTATCCCAATATTTCCCAGTACCAGGTGTAGAATAGTTTTTAACTTCATGACTACCATCCATTCTTTTACCATAATATTGATATCTAGCGTATGGTACATTATAAGTTATTAATCCTTGTTCACTATCTACTCTTGCACTTTTTCTTAAACTGCCTGGTGGTACAAATACACCATCTACTAAATAACCTTTAGACTTAGGTACATATTTATTCATATAATCTTTTGCTCTTGTAGTAGCATAAGCAAGTACATCTCCACCTTCGGTTAAACCTTTGGCTTTCATTATTTTGCTTATATCTATTTTAATTTCGCTATCTACATCTAATTGTATACTCATTATTTAGCACCTATTCTTATGTGAGGTGTATCTCCAAATTTATTATCATAAACTGTCTTAATTTTGTAATAATCTTCTAAATCACTTTCAGCAGTGATATCAGTAGTAAGTGTACCTAAAACTATTATGTCCCCTACTTTAATGTTATTAATGTCAACAATATTCTTCCCGTACGGTATTCTAACCTTTAAATCATTCATATCTGCTAAACCTTCGTTAAGAGATGCTCCGTGTCCTCCATAAGCCCATACTTCGTAATAATTGTATCTTTCGTAACTTTCTTTTCTTCCTTTTATCTTATGATATAGGGTAATAGAATTGTTTGTTATCATTTACTCCTCCTGCATAAGTTAAAGGTACACCATCTACTTCTAAACCACTTAACATACCAATAATCTCGTTCTTTGCTTGTAATTCCATTTCTTGAGAACTTCTGTATTGTACAGAATAACCATCTATAGACTCACTTGCTTTATTATTAGAACTAGAACTTATAGAAGTATTATTAATAGATATTAAATTCATCATTAGATATTCAATACTATCTTCTATTTCTTCAGGTACTCCTTTTGTAAGTCTATTGTATGTATACAGGTCTATTTGCTTTCTTGATTTGTATTCTAATAGATTAAAAGACATTCGGTCAAGAGTGCCACCTAATTGTTTATATCTAGTATATGTAAGGTATTCTACACTATCTCCCATAATGTCCTCCTTTTATTTTATAAACTTTCTGATGCTGCTTTGAATTGTGCTAATACAACTTTAGACTCATCAGTTAATGCTGCAACATAATGTTGGTCTACAGAAATATCAGTAGTTCTTGATAAAGTATGTCTTTCAGTTTCTACTGATACACCTTTCTTCATATAGATAGTAATTGCTGCAGTTTCATCTCCAGTTTGACTTTCTGGTCTTAATTGTACGATTGGATTAGTATATTTGCCATTCTTAGCAACAATCTTTCTAGATGGTACTATTCTAGTATTAGCAATCATACCAATTTCTCCATTTATCATTACATTATTTCCATATTTGTCTTTAGAAATGAAGTCATCATCTTTTCTAAGTTCAGTAACTTGATGAGGTGATACAAACATAACTTTTTCTACGTTTTCTTCTTCATTAAATGCATCTAATGCTTCAACTACTCCTTTATAAGAAATAGCATTAGCAGATAAGTCTTTTACTAATGATGCTTTTAATAGTTCATCAATAATATCTTGGTCTACTTTAGATGCAATAGCCAAACCTAATTGGTTGTTTGTTTCTCCTACTGGATTTCCATAAGCAGATAATACTGCTTCATCAGTTAATGTAACTGCTTTCATTGCTTTCTTAACTGTATAAGTGTCTGTAGATGCTGTAAGTACAGTTGTACCTGCTTCTACTCCTTCTGCTACGTCTTCAGCATCTCCTATCCAAGCGTATTTTGGTACTGTAATTGTATCACCAGGACGACCTACTAATGAAGTGTCAATTCTAGCAAATGGAGTTGCTACTATAGCAGTTTCTAATTTAGCACTAATCATTGGTGCCATTACTTCAGGGTCAATTAAGTGTTCTAACTTAGTTGTTGCCATATTATTCTCATTCCTTCCTTTTTATTGATTATTTAATTGTTCAAACAATTCAGGATTTTCCTCTTTAAGAGCCACTCTTTCCTTATAACCCATTTTTGCAAATGCTTGTTTATCTAATCCTTGATAGATATCTGCATTTGGTGTAGGTATATCGTCTGTTTGATTAGGGTTTACTAATATACCTGTTTTATCTTTAGTTAACTCATCAAATAAACTATCAATAGTAACATTTTCTCTAGTATATAGACCATTCTTAATTTCATTTACGATAGCATTTTTGGTATAGTCGTTAACAAATTGTTTGTCCTTCAATGCTTCTTCAATTCCATAAGTAACTTCCATATCTTTTTCTCTAGCGTCTTTCATTGCCATTGTTTGTTTAAGACTTGCTAACTCATCTTGTAAAGTTTTATATGCTTCACTAGATGCAACATCTTGATTGCCTATTTGTTCATTTGCCCATTTAGACTTAGCAGTGTTGATTGCTTTTTGAACCCTTCTATCAAATTCTCTTTGATATTCTTTGTCCTCTAAGATTTCGTCAAATGTAAGAGGTTTGAAGTTTTCTTGTTCCATTTCGTCCATTTTAGTTCCTCCTTGCCCATATCGTTCAATGCCCGATACATTCATTTTATAGAACAAGTGATTACTCACTTAATATTATTTTAGCACTGATTTTATAAGTTTTCAATATAGCCTATTTTAAATAAAAATAAGACCATTTCTGGTCTTATAATATATTTATACTAATTCTTCTTTTTCTTTTTGCTATCGTCTTTAAAAATGGGTTTAACAATATCTTTTTTAACTTCTTCTTTAATTTCTTCTAAAATTTCAACTGCTTTGTTTTCTACTAAGAAGTCTGCTCTTAATTTGTCAACGATATACTCATCTTCGAAGTTAATATGTCTTTTTAATTCAACATCATCATAACCATTTTCTCTAATACATCTTACTTTAACTTTCATATTCTTCTCCTCTCTATAAGTGCTTGCTCCTTTTTCTAAATATTCACCCCAGTTATCTTCTTTTGGTTTATATTCAAAATCAGGTAAGCCTCTATATATCTTATCAATAGGTACATTGTTTAAATCGAAGTCTAATACAAATCCATTTTTATTATCTTCGACACCTATTTCTTTTAATACTGGTATGTCTGTTACTATTACAGGTGTACCAACTGTTAATGACTCTACAACTGAATAACAATAGCCTTCATTATCACTTAATTGTACTAAATAATCAGCATTAGCAATATAATCTACGATATTTAGTTTAGGTTTCATATATATTATGTTTGGATTTTTTATTGCATTTGTATCATCAGTAAATATAGTCCATAAATAAGGTATGTTTGCTTCATCTAATAGATTAGCAAGTTTTATTATTCTGTTTTTACCTTTTTCTTTTGTTAATCTAGTAGCACTAATTAGATTTAATACTTTTTTAGGTTTATCTATCATTATAGGATTATATACAAGGTCTGTATCAAATCCTGTAATTTCTTTGAAAGTCTTACACACTTGTTTACTTACACCTAGATATTTAGTTATCTTTTTATGTATATTAGGTGCAATACCCATTGCTTTATAATCACCGTGTGCTATTTGTATATATTCTTTTGCTTCAATATTGTCTATTATATCTAAGTTAAAATTGAAAAATGCTTTATCACATTTTATTTTCTCGCCTTGATATTTCTTAACTCGTACATATTGCTTTAATCTATTTAGTTGTTTATAATCTCCTGATTGATAATATATAGTTATGTCCCAGTCTTTATATTTTTTAGAAAGATAATAGAAGAAAGTTTCTATACCACCAATTTCATTTATATGTGTAAAATAAAATATGTTCTTCATAATTCCTCCTATACTCTTACATTAGTATTTTTTTCTAATAATATACTAACTTCTTTGTATTTCTTCTTTAAGACACTTAATTTACCTTGTGCTTTAAATACTTCATCTTCATTTCCAGCACTTTGGTTTAATACAATAGCGTCTTTTTTCTTTCTCATTTCTAATTCTATTTTTCTTTTTAATTGAGTACCTTCATATAAAGTATAATGTTTTCCTTGATATTTAAAGCCTTTTTCATTGTCATCCATTATTAATTGTAATTCTTCTTTAGTTCTTTCAGGTTTACTTATTCCTAATATAATTCTTCTCTCATAATGTTGACAATTTAATGTACTTATTTTTCTTCTATGGTCATCAGCAGGTATTACTATATTGTCATAAGTAACTGCCTTTTCTTGATTATTTAATTTAGCATATTCTTCATTACTGAATTGTCTTCCTTGTAGTAAAGCATGGTCTGGTGCAGGGTATATATGTGTAGATATTTCTACACCATCACTTTCAAATTGTTCACCTAATATTGATTGTTCTGCATTATATAAATTATTTATTGCATCACTTAAATTCATACGAACTGCACTATCAAATCTTCTTGAGTAATGTTTTTCTACTAAATTTCCATATTTATCTTTAGACATATAAGTATTTTCATATATAACTCGTAAACCATTTTCACTTATATCATTTATTCTACGTTTCATTACTTCAGCAAATGTTTCTTTACCTTGATTAATACTTTCTACTGCTTCATCTATTATTTGATTATAAGCATCTCTCATACTTACAAACATTATATTCCCATCTTCATCAGTAAAGCCATAACCTATAGATGTAGTATGAGATAAATTAGTAAAATCTTCTACCGCTGTTCTTTTAATTGCTTCAATAGCATTTCTTAGAATAGTATTATCTTCATAAGGTAAATATGTCTTATTTTTATATTTATAAAATTGTTCTGCAAATTCATAATCCTGTTTTGCAGTATTTTCTAATATCATTTCAAGGTCTTTAGAAGCCATATTAGACATCTTAGATAATTCCTTAAGTATTTTATTATAATCGCCACCATATTTCATTATTTGGCCTAATTCGTATGCCTGAGATGGAGTTAAAGCACCAATTCTCTTGATGCTTTCTCCTATTTGTCTTAATATTATTTCATTTGTATTATTTATTCTATCTATTACTGTATTAGATAGTTTATTTAATACTTCATCATTTAACATAAGACCACCTCTTAATCTTTAATACCTATTAATTTATCTGTATCTGCTTCTTCTCTTTTCCTTATTTCTTCTACTACCTTTTTACTATCTTCTATATCTTCACTAGGGAATATAAATTGTCTTATTTCATAATCTTCTACAGCACCATTATTCTTTCCTTGAATAAGTTGACTAAATGACTCTTGACTATTTTCAAGTAAATCATAAGACCAATCATAAGTTAATTCGTATTCTCCCATAGGACTTAAATTATAGTAATTAGCATATACGTTACAAGCATATACAAAGTCTTCCATTGCTTTTTCAAATTGTTGTCTAGCATCTCCAACTATTGTAAATGTATCATACATACTTCTTTTAATTTCAGTAGCAGTAGCATTTATTGTTTCAGGATTGCTTAATACTCCTTTACTTGTTCCTACTTCTTTTTCTAATCTTTCATACAATTCTTGTAGTCTAGCATAATAAGAACTATCTCTTATAGCAGGGTCAAATACTTCCCAGAAGTTATCATCTCCACTATCTACTTTTCTATATAAACCATTTAAAGGTAGTGCATCTTTACCATTAAACATAGTACTATCAGCACCTACAAATGCTTCCTTTAAATGATATTCACGTTTGATTTGTTCTAATACTTCATATATTTCATTTATTGTACTACCACAACCATAAGTAATAGGTACACCATAGTAGTCTACTGTCTTACGATTATCTATTGGTGATTTAAAATAACCAAATAATACTCTATCTACATTAGGTATTTTTATCTCATCTTTCTTAATGTCAGAATATACATCTGGCTTTCTTATTTCTCCACCATTTTCATCTGTATATTTTTGACTAATTACTAATGTATTACCTACTACCATTTCATTTTGCCATCTGTAGTATGTATGTGTTAAGTGTGCTTCTTTAACTGTTTTAACATCTGCCAATATTGTAGCATTAGTTATCTTTTCTCCGTGTATTTCATTAATACTTAGTCTTGATTGAGGAATTATATTGAATAGTATTTCGTCATTATAAACATAAGGTACTAATACTACTCCACCTGTTCCTAACATTCTGTTAACTATTCTTTTCTTAACTTTATCTACCTTTTCAACTGTATTTTTTAATAGTTCTGCTCTTTTATTATCAGCATCTAAATATACAGTACTTTCATTTGCTACATAATTGCTTAACTTATTAGCAAATATTGAATTATAGTTAATACGTCTAATGTCTTCATAATTGCTATTATACATTTCATTAGACTTGTATTGTTGGTCTGGTGTTTGTGTCTTAATTCCAAATAGTCCAAGTATCTTGTCCCATAAGTTTTTTAATAACATATCATCACCTATTTTCTTCTATAATTTAAACTCATTTGAATGTTAGCATATTTTCTTGCTGTTTCTTTGCTATATCCTAAGTTTAAGAAGTAATTGATATAATCATTTAATGTTCTAGAACTATTGCTAGAAGAGCCAATTATTTCATTTGATAACTTTGATAATCTATCAATTCTTCTATTTTCTTCATTTAAAGTTTTATAATGATTATTCCAAGCATTGTTTCTAAATCTCATTTTAGCATGATAATCAAGTTTCGAATTATCAATTTCTTTAAGTCTTTCGTTTAGATAGTTTCTAGTTTGTGTTATTGCTAAATCGTTGTATGCCGATTCTGCTTGCCCGTAGAAGTCATCTATTCTTTGATTTTTATTATTTCCAATAGTTGGTAAACCTTTTTTAGTTAGTAATTCATTATATTCTTTTAAAAACTCGTCTGAGTCTTTTACTAATTTATTTAAGTTTACACTACTCTTATTTACTCCATTATATTGGTCTAATGCACTATAGTGTGGTAATTTACTATAATCTTCATATTTAATTCCTTTAACATACGGATTTTTGACTGCTAGAAATATATCATCACCATAAGTTGCTTTTGTCATTTCTAAACCATTTGGTAAGGTATAAGCAGTAAATCTAGTTCCATCATCTGAGAAGTCATTTTCTGGTCTTCTTTTAATACCGAATGCTTTATATCTAATAGAACCACTCTTGGTATATGTAGGTATTTCTTTTTCTAAAGATTTTTCTGATTGTTTTCTTCTTTGTTCTGCGTATTTAGCAAGTTTTTCTTTAGTAGTTCCATAACCCATTCTAAATTTATTAGCATCTGTTTTAGTTATTTCAGTTCCAGCCTTATCAGTATATTTTCTAGAATTTGTAACTTTATTACTTCCTTGAATAGTGTTTTCTCTTGAATTAATTACTCTTTGTCCTTGATTGGATTGTTCTTTTTTTAAACGAGCACCTTCTAAGAAAGTTCTTAATTCATCATCACTTACATCTCTTTGTGTTGTTTCATATACTAATCTATCATAGTCTTCTTTATCTGCTATGCTTTGAATTTCTTTCATAGTTCTTCTTCTATAACTATTTGGATTAAATAATTCATCTGTTTCATATTTGTCTTTATATTTCTTTTCTAATGCTTCCCAGTCAGTACTATTCTCAGTCATAGGGTCGATACTCTCTGGATTTTCTCTTGCTTGTTTATATAATTTATAATCTTCATCTTCTTGTTTCTCAGATGTCTTCTTTTTTATGTTAGAATTACCTTCTCTAACTCTTTTAATCGCGTCTTTAACAGTTCCACCATCTTCAATAAAAACATGTCTGCCTTTAATAGTACGCCATACGCCTTTTTCCATCTATTGTCCTCTTTTCTTCCATACACTATTTAAAGCATATCTTACAGAGTCTATAGTATGATTGTCTTTATCTACATACGCACTGATGTAATTGTCGTCTTTGTCTTTATCGTATTCGTAATTACTAAACTCTTTAGTCGCTACAGGACATCTATTAGGGTCTATTACTATCTTTGCTCTACTTGCTAACCATTTCATAGAATATTCTACACTTCCTGGTCCTTTTTCAGCACCCCTAATATTAGCACCATAACTTCTAAAATCACCTATAGATTTAGGCTCTGCACTATCTGCTATAATAGCGTCATCTTCTGTTACTTTCTTTTCTTCTTTTAATTTGCACCAAGCGTCCTCGTTGCTAGTTTTGTTAACGACCATTTCATCAAATAGGTATATAGTCCTATTACTACTATTATAACACATTTTAGTCCAAGCAAAAGGGTCTGGGTACCAACCGAAGTCTATTCCCATATAAATATAATCAAACCCTGCTATTTCTTCATCTGTTATCTCTCTTATTTCTAGATTTTCAAATACAGTTCCTCCTGTACCTGTTGCTATTCCTAAATATTCATTTTCATATAACTTTTCATTAACACCTTTAAGCCATTCTGCTTCTTCTATAAATGGTTGTCCTAACCATTCAGGTGGTACAGTTCTATAATCGCTTAAATGTACTAATCTATTTTCTTTAGGTATTAATGCTTCTTGATTTACAAAATGTTGCATTGATGCTGGTGTATTATATGTATAAAATAAAATAAAGTCTTCACCACCACGGACTAATGATTGATTTATTTTACGAACTTCCATCATTCCTGCAAATTGGTCAAATTCTTCATACCATATAATACCAACATATTTACCAGTAGGTGGTCTTAATGATTTAATCTTTCCATAATCATCTGCACCTCTAAAATATATCTTTTGTCCTGTAGATATCTTAGTTATCTCTAATGGACTTTTACTAAACTTATAATCTGACTTTATATCAGGGTATGTTTCACTTAATTTATCTAATGCCCATTCTAATTGTTGATATACTGAGTCTTTTAATGTATTGGCTACTTTTCTTAATGCTAATACACACATTTTAGGATTATTTTCTACTAATTCTATTATCTTTTCACTTACAAATGATGATTTAATAGAACCACGTCCACCTGCTAACATAAATTCTCTATATTTACGATTATCTATATATCTATTAACATCAACAAAATGTGATGCCATATCACTTGCTGGTATTACTATTGGTCGCTTTTCTTCTATTTCTTTTTTAATACTTTCTTCTACTGGATTGTCTGTTTGACCTAATAAATTCTTACCTAAAAATATAGCCATAGGTACCGATTTTTCGGCTTGTTTCCATTGTGTTCTACGTAGGCTTACAAGGCCTAATTGCCTTTTTTCTCTGAATATCGTATCAAAGTCTTTTCCATCATAATTATTTTTACACCAACGTAATAAAGTTTCATAAGACACGCCAAATATAGAAGCGATTTCATTTCTAGTACATTGCATAGCACACATACTTTCAAATTTATCTTTGTCTATTTTAACCTGTGCTTGTTTAATTTGACCTACTGCCATTATTTCACATTCTTTCTAGATAAATCTATATGAATAAAGTACTTTCTAATGAGATAATTTTTATAATGTTCAATAGGACATCCTTTGTGTTTATCACATCTAGAACAATCTTTAATTCTTATACACCATCTTAACTTATTTTTAATATTTTTTTCTTCCATAATAACTCCAAATCAAAGTATAACTTTGCCAATAAAAGCAGTTGTTAAAATTATTATACTATTTAAACATAAAAAAAAGAAGAATAAAGTTAATTATTCCTCTTTAGTAGTTAGTATTTATCCTCGTAAGTAGTTAAGTTATCTAATTAAGTGTAGTTAAGTTATCTAATTAAGTAGCGTATTATTATTATATAAGCAACAATGTAATAATATAAAGAAAATAAATAAATACTAACTAGGTATTTCTATTAAGATATACCACGGAATAGATATACGATAACAAACATGCAAATTGAATTTTATATGCTCTTTTTAATAGTCCTTCAAAAACAGAAGGGAGGTTTATACACTTTATGATTAAAAAATTAATAATGATACTTTTATAAATTTAATTTGTATATCTACTCCGTGCTACACCTTAATATAGGTCTAGCACGTGTAAGTATGATGCAATTTAAGGATTGCAATTTCCTAGTACTTAATAAGCACCACCTAATAGATAAATAATTTAAACTATGTAATCACCACAAAATATAGTTCAGG
>AUXO010058021.1_pt1 | contig 22404 bp, 40 predicted proteins | sample 768731 | NCBI WGS metagenome assembly AUXO01 (sample SAMN02715735, study PRJNA202380) | gut metagenome | biome: sheep rumen | host: Ovis aries | place: New Zealand: Palmerston North | reverse complement strand
AGCCAGCATTGTACCAGTTATGCGTCACCTTCTCCGCGAAAGCCATCAGCTGCTCATCATCCGTGATCGGGCCGAATTTCCTGCGCTTATACACATATTCGTCAGCACTGTAAACAGGCTGCCCATTCACATAGCCATACACGTTCGGATCGTAATTCATCATCTTCTCCTCCTTTCAGACTTTCCAGATCCCGCCGTATTTGTCGATGATATTGATGTCATATCTGACATCGCGTGGTTCGTAATACTTACCAAGCGCCTCCTGGAGCGCCTTTTCCTCAACTTCGATCAGATACTCATTGTCTTGAGAATCCTCCCGCTCGATCTTGCTGAGTTCCCCGTAAACGCTTTCGAAGCGGTCGTGGAACCTTTTCTGGCGTTCAGGGCCAAACCCGAATTCCTCTTTCAGTGCAATCGCCACCCGGTCGAGCATCCTTTGCTCTGTCAATGCCACGACCTTCAAGAGGCCGACCGCATCCTTGTTCTGCTTCGCCGCCGCGTAATCCAACGCCTGACGCGAATTCTTCTTTACGCCTGACTTCTTTCCCATTCTTACTCCTCTGCCGGTACGAGCTTGACTGTCTTCCCCGCAATCAGGTCTTCGATGTCTTTATTGCTCAACCAATACTTTCTGCCGCTGAACGTGGAGTGAAAACCGATCACCCACCCGCTATTTCCATAGCAGGACATTGACCTGGGCGTTCGGTAACAATCAAACTTCCACAGCTTGTCAGTTGCTATGCAAACTGCCTTATATTCGTCTCCCTGAGCGATCTTGATTTCTTCAGGTGAGAATCTGATGTTCAGATTTCCGTTGGCGAATCTAACGCCGTCGTATCGGAAGTTTCTCATGTTTCCTCCTATCAGAAGCCGCTGCTGATCGAATAGATCTCGTAGCAGCCGTTCTTGTACTCGTTCTCGACGTAGCGAACATACTCTTCTTCATCGGTGAACGGGATCGGGCCGCCTTTCGGTACGTAGGTTCCCCAGCGATCCCACTTCGGTGAGAATCCATAGATCGCTCGAACTACGCCGTTCTTACCTACCATCTTCCCAGCCAGCTTGCTGGATTCTATGAGGTTTCCCAAAGTCCCTTCCATGTCTTCTCCTCCTATTACCAATCGGTAATGTCGGTTCAAAAAAGAAACGCCCGTTTATGGGATCTCCTTATCTTTACTATACAATAAGGCAAGCCAAAAAGCAAATGGAAAAACTGATTTTTCAGAATATTTTTTTCTTTCCTCCCCGTATGCCGTTACCAGTCAATCAAAGTTGCTGTAATACTGATCCCACGTTTCCTGTCGATCATGGACAGCTACAGCTCCATACATCCCGCCGATCAATTCGTCGAAGCGGCTGTCACTTGTTGCAGCGTAGTTTCCGCCGAACATCCATCCCGCCCCTTCCGGCTCAACCACCGGCTCCAGATGATAGATCTCCCGGCCAGCAAAGAAGCGTTTGACCACGCGCATCAGGTTCTCGGGAGGATTCTTTTCGTCTACTTCGATGTATCCGTCCGGGTGCTCAACGAGGACGGTATCGTGAGTGGAAGTGACTCCGCCGTTAGTGCAGTCGCTGAGTCTTCTGGTGCGATATACTTCCAAAGCAAGTGCTTTCATTTTCGTTTCTCCTTTCAGTTAAGCAGATAATCGAATTTCATCGGGTTCCAAGAAACATCAAGTGCATGTTTCCCTGTGATCTTATCTTATAATACCTATCTAAAAAGTCAATGATTTTTGCTATTTTTATTCATTCCGGCTTCTTTTGCGTTAAAATTGTTCAAGGCCGGGATTTCTCCCGGCCTTGCCTCACATGATCCACGCGAGTATCTTCTTGTCCTTCGTTTGCGCTATGTACTCCGCCATATTGGTAAACGCCTCATCGCGGAGTCGGAACGCTCTTCTCATATACGTATCCTCTTTATCGAGGAAATCCGCCTTTCCACCAAACATGATATCTACGACTTCCCCCCAGCTACCGGCGTCGAGATATCGAATGCGTATCACAGCACGTTGGCTTGGCTGACGGATACCGTGAGATACGATCGACTCGACGATATCTCTCTCATTTGAATGTCTCTTGAGCAAATCGCTTATGCTCTGTTCCAGCTGATCCTTCTTCACGATGTAGTCAGTAAACCGATCAGCCTCCATGCTCGGCTTCCTTGGCATATCCGTGATGACCTGTGCTCCTACCTCCAGCATCTTCGCATTCAGTCGTTCAAGGCGTTCCTGCTGATAATTCAGTTCTTCCTCGTCGAGCCGGTAATTCTCAAGCCGCCATTTCACTTCTTCTATCAATTCGCTTTGCTCTGGCAAGTATCAAGTCACCATCCTTCCGACTCCAAATTGGTCGCCTATTGGATTGGGCGTTCACCTATTGGATTATGTGTGGCGCCAGCCGAAAGGAAACGCTTGAAAGCTGGATTCCGCTTCAGCGTTTCCCTGTCGGCCGTTGGTCTTTACTTGTGACTCTCGTTTTACCGAGAAATCCGCGTATAGCCCCTGAGACGGTGGATAGTGACGAATTGATGTAATTTGTTTCAGGTTGAAAAAGCGTCCTGGAGGCTGTTTTGGCGCGTTTGGCGGTACTTAGAACGGAAGCTCCCCGTCGTCGTTCGGCTGCTCAGTGAACTGGCTTTCCTCGCCGTTCTCAGCGCTGACTTCCTCTTTCCGCTTACCGTCGCCGAAGAAAATTCGCTCTGCTTCTACGATATCACGGTAGATCGTCTGACCGTCCTTCTCGTACTTATCGTTCTTGATATATCCGCTGACTTCGATCCACGAGCCTTTCCCGAAGTATTTACAGACAAATTCTGCGTTATGCCTCCATGCGTTGCAGGTGAAGAAATCGGATTCTTCCTTGCTGCCCGGTCTCTTTACGGCAACACGGAATGAGGTAACTGGCGTACCTGTTGCGGTATGGCGTAATTCGGGATCGGCTGTAAGTCTCCCGCTGATAGCGAAAATGTTCATAGGATATTTCCTTTCGTCTTCGATTCTTGTCAGGTCCAGATAGTTCTTGTACCACACAGATCGGAATTCTTCCACGGATGCATGGTGATCTATCATGTAGATCGTCTGGAAATGCGCCTTCAGCTTATCCGCAGTTTCCTGACACCCGTGGGCAGATTTCCGACCGAGGCGGTGGCACGTATCTCCGCAAAGCGGGACCAAGTATCCGTATTCTCCGGATTTATCCCGCAGAGCCGCCGGGAAAACATGATGTTCCTCCATCATCCCCTGTTTGCCGCAGAGGAAACATGTCCCATAGCGCATCAGGCGCCGACTTCATCTTCCGGGTCGTCGTAGTGATAATCGTTGTCGCTGCCGGTGTTCGGGTTGTCGATTCCGAACAGGAAGTCGCCGGTATCGTCACACCAGATCTCGATCGCCTCGATATCCTCGCCCTCAGCATTTTCGGGGCTCGTGACGCACATCAGTTCCTTGCCTTCAAATTTGGAAATCTTCTCGGCATCGATGAAGAACGGGCTGTTCTTCATGTATCCGGAGGACAGGATCACCTTATTCCCTTCTACGGTTCTCACCGTGTACGTGCCAGCGCTTTCAGTGACCCGCATCTTCTGATTCCGGAACTGCATCAGCCAGTCGAACGGAGACGGATTCTCTTCGCCGGTGCTTTCCACGTCTTCGCACTCAGCATCAATCACACTGCCATCAGTGATCCCAAGCAGGCCACCCGGGAGGGCTCTCAGTTCAGCGTCCCCATCGTCCTCATCGATGGATACGCGGCCTTCTTCGTCCCAGATCTTCATCTGCCCATCATCGATATCCCGAACGATCGGCTTGCCGTCCTGGTCAAAGATCAGCTCGACATTGCCCTTGAACGTACCGGACATCTTGTCCTTGACCTGCATCACAGAACTCAGATCATGCTTGAAGCTGGGCTGCACGACCTCACGGAATCCGCCGCCGTCCGCAGGAACATTCTTTCTGTCGAGGGCAATGCCGATCTTCAGGGTGACAGTGCTCTCGTCGGCGTTGCGCATCACCATGCTGCCGATGGTGCGCTCCAGCATCAGGTCGAAGTTCTTCCACATCGTTTCAAACACTTCGTTCTCATGGGTGAATTTCTGTTCGTTCATTTCTTTGACCTCCAAATCAAATTGTATTATTTCTTATAAACTTGTCGCGGCAATCGAATCCGCAGAACTCAAAATAGTGGCCGTTTACCTTCGTTGTGACCCAGCCTTCCTTTTTCTTGGCGGCTTTCTCGCGGGCGTAGTTCTTGAAATCATCCTCGCAGGTGCATTGGAATCGAATGTGCTTCTTCCCGCAGCAGTCGCAGGTGATTTCGACCTCTCCTTCCCACCATCCGGTGAAGTTCGTCTCTCTGCTCATCCGCAGGCAGCCTCCTGAATCGTTACGACCACCCGGGGATTATCGCTATAAAACTTTCGAAGCTGGAAATCTACAACCTGAGCATCGTCATAGTAGGCTTCCTTGTTGAGCGCATCGAGGATGATTTTAGCCACATTGTCCACGTCAGGCTTCTTCTTTGGCCGGATGATGTGCTTGAGCATCGCTTCCTGTTTCTTCTTGCTCACACTTTTCGGGATTTGGTAATAAGCAGTTACTCGCACATCGAGCTGCGCATCATCGTCGAATTTTCGACCGTTGCTCTGTCGGAAGAAGCAGGTCTTGACAAGGTTTTCATACAGAACCGTTTTTTCTTCGTTTCGAGTCCCGAATTTCTGTACCCTCGGCCTTGCTTTCCCCGTAGGCTCCCCGGGAATGGTAAAGGAAATCTTCATTCTTCCGGCCCTTCCTCTCCAAGATCCTGATTCATTGTTCTATATCCGACCAGATAGAAGTTCGCTTTTCCGTTCTTCTTTGACCGCGCCGGGAACACCGTGTATCCGTTCTTGAAAAGGATCTCGGCGACCGTCCATCGGTCCTCCTTGCTGTCGATCTTCAGATATCCTTCGTCGAATACTGCCATCAGTAAACGCCTCCGTTATCCCACGGCCCCGGAGGGCCAATGTAGCTGACAGCATCTTTCGGTATCATTGCGGAAATCTCGTCCTGGAATTCGATCTTGAAGCAGTCTGTCAGGTTCCCAAGGATGGTGACATTGTGGAAAATCCGCTTTCTCCAATCACGATACAGGACGAGCACATCATGGGTCTCTTTCTCAGCCATTCAGAAAATCCTCCATTTCATCGAATCTTTTTGCGGCTTCTTTTCTCCGCCAGCTCTTCCCTCCAAACTGCATCGGATAGCAGTCGCCAAGAATGCGATCATATATTCTTTTGTACTTCACCGAGGACTCGCGCTCCATTTCCTGAAACGTCAGATTCGTTGTGACGATCATAGGGAGCCTCTGACCACACCGAGCATCAATGATGCTGTATGCCCGCTCCATCACATATTCGGTGTCCCGCTCTGCGCCGAAGTCATCAAACACGACGAGCTTGGCTCGATTCAGGCGGTTGATAATCGTACTTTCCTGTTCCTCCTTGTTCATAATCATTTCTGTGAGCCTCATGATCGATGTCATCACAGCCGGGATCTTATGATCGAGCAGATAGTTCACGATGCAGGCCGCGGCAAAACTTTTCCCGGTCCCGGTGTCCCCCCAGAACAGAAGTCCCTGATTCTTTTCGATCATCTCATTGAAGCCGGTGGCGTATCGCCTGCACAGCTTCAGATTCCTTTCGTTGTACTTGGTGACTTCGAACCGATCAAAGGTCGAGTTCTTGAAACGCTCATCCAGCAGACTGGCACTGCGAAGCTTTTTGATAATCTCTTCGTCTTCGCGCTTCCTTTCAGCTTCTTCAGCGATTCGACTTGCCTCTTGCTCACAGGCGCAGGAGCAGCGAACCTTTATTTCCCGTTCTGCTCCCATATACTTCTGCGTCAGAAGAATCTGCTTCGGCTGTCCACACTTCCCACAGATCAGAAGCCCATTTTCGTCATATGTGTCCCCGGGTTTTACTTCAAGTGACGCATTGGCTCGATCTATGATCGGCTTGAGCCAGTCTGTTGGTTCCATCATGATTCCTCCTTATATTCGGAGTACGGATTTTTCCTGACATCTCCGGAATCCAACGGTGGCTGTTCCGGCTTCTGCCTGAGATAATCCTTGAACGGTCTCGCTGGCCCGAAGAAGGTTTCTCCGTGCTTGATGTAATCCTGCTGCGTTCCTTTCCGCTTTACCTGTGTGCTATAAGCGATCGTGGCCTCCAGAAGCTGTTCATGCGTCCAGCCTTCTTTACGGCGGGCCAAATACTTTTTGTACGTTGCATCCTTCGTGACTTTTCGAGGATAGTATTTCCAGAGCTCTTCAAACTCTGGCGAATACTTCGTTTCCGGCGGAGTAGACGGAGCTTCATCATCGTTGTCAGGATCTCCGTGGTTCTTTCTGCTCTTATTGATTCGGTCTCGCTCTCTCTTTTTCAGGGCCTTATACCATTGCTCCTGCCAAGTGCTCCAATCGTGGAAGAAAAGTTTTCCGTCTTCCCGATCGATCCACCCCTCGGCTATCATTCCGTCAACGAATGCGCGAGGATCGTACGCTGTCTTTCCATGGAGAACTTCGGCAATATCGTCTTCGTCGGCATTTCCGATTTCGCCATCCTCGTCGGCGTTATCCAGTCCCCAAAGCCACAGCAGCACCAAAGCGCCTATGCATTCAGCCGAGGACTGCCCGGTTCTTTTTGATAATCCGCGAAGTTTCTTTCCGACTATCGTTCCATGAACACTAATCCACGCCACCAGCTTTCACCTTTCCTTCATCGTCGCCCGATGGCGGCGGACTTTGTTTCTTCTCTTTTTCTACGTGCTGATGGAGAAATACATATTCCCCTCTCGGCCCGATGTTCTTATAGATCCAGTTCTCACAGTCTTCCCGGGACAAGTGCCATTTCAAGACTCTATGCTCATACACGAACTCTCCGTTCGCCTTTTTCTCGTCTATTCGGTCAAGGATCTCTTTCTCCTCATAATTCGCTTCGACGAGGTACAGGTCATAGTCCTTGGCGCGGATTCCATTCATGTTGCAGGTATCAGTCGCATAGATCGCCTTTGTCCCATCTTTGAAGTGAATCTTGTACCCGCAATTCGGAACATCGTGAGACAATGGAACCGGGATGACATTACATGCTCCGTAGCCGTACATTGTCCCGATCTCAAGCTTGTCTATGCTCCTCGCTGGTACTCCAGCTTTCAGGAGCTTTCCTACCAGCCACTCGCAGCATCCGAACCGAAGCTTCGGCCGCATCTCAGCCATTTTCCTCAACGTAGTTCCCCGAAAATGATCTGAGTGTTCATGTGTCAGCAATACAAGCTTGAGATCCGGCAGATACGGTTCTACCGCCTTGAACGGTACTCCGCAGTCGATCAGTATGTAGCGATTCAAGATCACCGCATTCCCGGAAGACCCCGTGGCGATTACTTCGAACGGGATGCTCATGCGATAGAATCAAGGTCGATCTGCTCTGTCACATCGTTCAGATCAGGCTGCGTGAAATCGATCGGTTCCTCCTGAGAAGTGATAATCTCACCGTTTTCCCCGATCTCTGCAACCTTGGTGTCCTTCATAACGACCTGCTGCATCTCCGTAGACATGATGCCCCATTTCGAGAGAAGCTGACGAAGCATCGTTTTCTTCGCCATATCGTCGAAGTTCTTGTACCAGAACGAGGAATACTTCCACATATCCTTGTCGGAAATCTCTCCGTTCTGGATCTTCTTATACGCCGAAGCGGAGAACGCCGGAGAGTATTCATCCGCATGCTTGAGCATCTTTTCCTTGGTCCAGTAGACCGTCTTTCGGAATCCGTTCAGATATTCGAAATACGCCATATAGCCGATTACCGGAAGCGTATCGCGGAGATCATCGTCATCCACGAACTTGAACTTCGGCTTCCCGGTGAACGAGTCTCGCCCAAGGTATTCACCTGCGCGTATTTCAACGGAATCAATATCCGCATACTGTCCGCTTCTGAGCGCGAGCTGGATCATCCCCTTGTACCCGCACACGAATACCGCCTTGGTCATTTCCGGCGTAATCAGGTTCCCTTCCCGGTCATACTTGGCTTTCTGCTTGAACGGTACAAGGTAATACTGACCGAACTGTGGAGAATGCGCGAGTTTGAGTGATTCCCCAAGCAGGGCGCCGGCGAGGATCGTGCTCGCCTCGCACTCCTGCAATGCTGGATTCACAGCAACCGCGGAAGTGATCGCCGCGATGAACGCCTCTGCTCTCTTCGGATCACCGAGAGTATTGTTAATCAACTTCCGGTATCCCTCAGACGAAATCGCCACTGAGAACTTCGGTTTCTGCGAAACCGGTTTGTTTCCGTTCGCTGTCTGGAGACTGTTGTTACTTGTATTCGTCGACGCTGCCATATTCGTAACCTCCGTTTATCAGAAATTCTTTGAGTGCTTTCAGCTGCTTGAGCGTTCCCTTTACCGCGAACCTCGCTTCATAAACACGCTCTTCTTCCTCCGGATCTGGAGCCGCGACGGGAGCGGAGATCTCATCGTCCTCTGTGCTTTCAATCGTTTCCTCGATCTCGGCAATTTCCTCCTGCTTCTGTTCAATCGCTTCCAGACGTTTTCTCTCCGCCTCAATCGCCTCATGCCGCTTTTTGACAGTCATCAGAGCAGAAGCGAGATCGTGGCTCATGCGGTATTCTGCCATGATCTCTTCCTTGTCATCCTGCGTCGAGATCGCAAGCAGATCAGAGCGGACTCTTTCGATGTACGCGGCCGCCTTTTCCCGAAGAGACTTCATCGAGTCTGACAGGCCGATCTTGATCCCGGCCATTTCGAGAGACGCCAGCGAGTCATCCTTGATTCCTACGCTCTCGGAATACTCTTTGAAGAACGCTCGCAATTCATCTTCTTTCTCCTGCCGCAGCTCGTCTTCAACCGCCTTGATTTTCTCCCTCAGCTTTTCGTCGGCGTTCTTATAAATGTTCGCTACGCATTCTTTGTAGACCGCCTCGAAGTCCTCGTACGGCTGGAGAATCATGGACTTCACACGCTTGCGAAGGTTTTCGAGCTCCTGAAACTCTTTGTTCAGGTTGCTTCTCTCCGCCTTAACCGTTTTGTAGGTATCAGCGGTGCAGACCAGAGAAAGCGCATCCTCAACTCGCTTCTCCACCTGTTCCTTGACGCTCCTCAGCTGATTCTCAATCACCGGGAGCTGCCTCACTACGATCAACTGGGTTCCATTTTCTTCTGGCAAGTTACTCACTCCTTATCTTTAATTGGAAATCCCCCCACATGTCAGTTCTGTCAGACGGGTCCGGAAAACGTAACTCCTAAGCTCGTCTTCGAGAAGCCTGTAGTATGGCGGGCTTCCAATTTCATACCGATTCTTTGCTTTTCGGTCTGTGTACCGGCGAATATCCTCGACCTCCTGCTCGGTCAGTATCCGATCATAATCTTTGAAGATGCCGATCAGTATGCCGGCTATCTTTTCATTTATTCCCGGCATCCCATTCATCCCAGTCATCCTCATACCAAAAATGATTCCCGTAGCCACCTTCAAATCTCGTCCGCAGCGTAATCGATTTGCTGTTCCACTCAAGGAATACATATTCTGTGCTCATTGGCCTTCTGGTCTCTTTGTGCCAAACTTCCAGCTCCTTCTTCGCAATCCGATACAGTCGATCAATAACGGGATTGTCTTCCGACCATCCCATCCACTGATCTTTCTGCGTACAGACGCTTTCCACGCTGCCCGGATATCCATCGTTATCTGCGCGGTTGAAAACGCACCAGCAGGCAGATCGGAGTCCTTTGTCCGTGTTGTACTGCATCGGGTAAAGGAGTTTCGCAATGGTCTCAGCTTCCAGCTCAATCGTGTCTTTCTGCTGATCTACCAGATCAAATCCATATTGTGCTTTCAGCTCTTCTTCGATCCTCGCTCTTTCCTGGTCCAGCCTCGCAGAGAACTCCGTCTCCATCTCCTCGATGGTTCGTTCTCTCGCAGAATTGCTTACCACGTTCAAGCTTACGATAAACGTAATCGCAATTGCGGCCACGAGGGCCGCCTTGTTCACGGCTTTCGTGTTCCTCCGATAGAACCTCACTGCCGCCGCGGCAGAACGTCGGATCAGGTCAGATGCGATTTCTGCGATCGTTCCGAACGCGAGTTTTGTTTCTTGTTTCATCTCTGTTACCTCCTGTTTTCGTCGGAACAAGTAATTCAGCGTCAAGCGGAAGAATCCTTTTATAGCTCAGGCGCTTCACCCTTCTCCCTTTTGTTTGTTACTTTCTCGCATATAATCTCCAGCTCGCTGGATGTGCACTGCAATGATTTGAAAAACTCGACGACTTCTTTGAGATCTTCTATCTCATCTTCGTCAACATGCCCGTCCTCCGCTATGTCGAGCAGCTTATCCTTGACCTTCTGTAGATCGGAAATCCTCAGCCCTCGCAGAAGCTTTACCGTTACTCGGTCGATACCATGATTCTCCGTAGACAGCGATCGTCTGCATCCAATCGGACATTCGTTCAGACAATAATGATTCAGGAGCTCCGGAGCATTGTACAAATCTGCAAGCAGAACCGCACTGTCAACCGGGATGATCTTGTTGACGCCATTTTCGATTCTCCGCAGCGCGTCTACAGAAATTCCGAGTTCCGATTCGACGCCTTCACGGCTGCCGAGTCTTTCGTTCCACTTTGAAGCCTTCATTCTGGCTTCAAACCATATATTCCCTGCTGCTTTCTGTGCGTCTCGTCCCATTTTCATTCGCTCCTGAATCGCCTATAATATAGCCACGATGAGTCATCGGTCATTATTACCGGTCGGTAATTTTCAAGCAAAAAAAGAATCAGACATTCCCAATTGGAAGAATGCCGTCATACAAAAATTCATTGAACTGCGAGGGGGTGAGATCCAAGATCTTCATGATTGCGACTTTCTGATCGTCTGAGAAAGCAATCTTCCCATTCTCCTTCGATGCGTATGTCGAGGCGGGGATTCCAAGCTTCTTCCCCATATCCTCTTGACTGTAACCGAGTCTTGTCCTGGCAGCTTTAATCTCCAGCGATTTCACCTGCTCACCCTCTTTCCATTGTGTTTTTCTTTGTCTACATTCTATATTACCAGTCGGTAATTGTCAATAGGATTATTGCAGTTTTTCAAAATTTGTTGCTATTATTTCTTAAATGCTGTAAAATTTATAAAGATAATCGAGAACGGAGGAATTCAAATGCCTATCATCGATAATGCTGAACTTTTCGGTACTCTGAGGGATCGCCTCATTTTCTTAATGAAAGACCGTGGCCTCTGGGACGGCAAGCGCCCAAATCTGATTCCGTTGGCAGAGGGCCTGAACGTATCTACTGCCGCACTCAGCCGCTATCTTAGCGGGCACCGGAACCCCGATCCTGCTTACATTGCCTCACTCGCAAGCTACTTCAATGTTTCGACTGACTGGCTACTTGGGCTTACCGACGATTCAAAGCGGCACACTTTGGATGACTCCCCCAAGATGCCGGAGCTTCCGGAAGATGAGACCGAACGTATTACCGCTCTCTATGCCAAGGCATCAGAAAAAGATCGGCAAATAATCAACGTCATTCTTTCCAAGTACAAAGGCTGACAGGAAGGATGATTTCATGATTTATCAGGAGCGAGACAAGCGTATTGCTGTTCTGCGTCATGCAGATAAATCCACAGAAGAACTAAAGCGTCTCCCTTATATGTCCAAGACCTACAACGAAGCATGGCTTCAGGAGTTGATAGACGATTATCCAAGCGTTCTCCCGATGCATCAGTTCGGAGACGACTATTCGAACCTGATTTCTTTGGGCCGTGAGATCGAAGTCTATGACGGACAGCATTACGGATATATTGATAATCTCCTTATCTCCCCTTCCGGTCATGTTGTTATCGTAGAGACTAAACTTTTTCGGAATCAGGAGTCCCGTCGCACCGTTGTCGCGCAGATCCTCGACTATGCCAAAGAGGTCCGAAAATGGGACGCAGAAAAGCTTGACGAGGCAATTGCGGACTACACCCATGCCAAGTACGGCCAATCCTATCGGATGATCGACCTGATGTGCGCAGCAGGTTATCTGACCTTCAGCGACGAGGCAACATTCACGGACAACGTAAACCGCAATCTGTCCAACGCATCGTTCCTTCTTGCTATCGTAGGCGATGGCATAAGCAGCGGTGTAGCGAGCATCGCAGATTTCCTGAACCAGAATGCTCCGTCGCGGGTAAATCTGGCTCTGATCCAATTGGATCTCTACGAGCTGAACGGCGATGTGATAGTCATACCAAATACGCTGACGAGAACATCAGTCATTGAGCGCTTTGTCACTACAGTGTCCAATGCTCCCGTCAGAATACCGTCGGATCTGTCTGTGAAAGCAGATGTAGACAAGCCGATTCTGAGCCGTACTGAATTTATCCGCCGGTTTGCAGAACTTGGAGGCTATTCGGCAGATGCCATAACTGAATTCATAGGTGACGCCGAAATGATCGACGGGATCTTCGTGAACATTGCGCCTACCGAGCTTCATCTGCGTTGTGCGATTGATAATTCAACAGTCGCCTTAATCATCTTCGCCATTCCAGAGTACAAGCATGCCGATCTGTACATACGTCCAGATCGTTTCAGAAAGAAGCTCGAAGTCAGCGGCAGGCTGCCGGCAGACATGAATGATTTCCTTGATTTCTTCAAGCCCTACTGCGATCTTCAGCGATGCAAAGCAGCTCCATACGAATTCGGTGAGAACCGTTTCTACTACGCTAACGTCTCCAAAGTCATAGAGGACAAGCAAAAATTCATTAAGGCGTTCGAAGATCTTGTTGCCAAAATCAGAGAGACATGACGAAGAAGCCGGGTTGCAACCCGGCTTCTTCTTTTACTTACTTTCTGGATTCTGATGCTGCTCGAATCACATCCACGATTTGGCTGTCGATTACGATTCGGTCAATGTCCTCTTTTAGCCGCCCGATCCACCACTCCAAGGAGATCGCCGCTTCAGACTCTCCGCATTTGATTCTTTCCAATTCACTTTCGACCTGCATGATGTCATGGATCATCGCCTGAATCTTCTTGTTCATGATTACGTCCTCCAGAATAATGGACACCCGTTCACAGGTAACAAGCACCTATTCTATTATTTGCATGCTGTAACGGACCCTGTGCGAGTGTCGGGTCTTTCCCCTTGTTTTTTCCCGTAACTCCATTCTGGATTTTTCTGGAGAATTATTCAATACTGAGAAGCGATCATGATGGTTTTCGATGTCTCTTTTCCCGGTTGCTAGCCAAAGTCTCTTTCTGTAGGCATCCGCACGAACGAACAGTCTGTCTACGAAGTTGATCCCCTCTCACATATTTGATGTTCCCGCACTTACACTGGCACTTCCATACGGCCACTACTTTCCCGCCCTCGTTTGAGACGTAAGAGCCGCTGCGTTCCAGAACCGTAAGTCTGCCAATCTTCTGACCTTTCATGTCAATCAGCTGTCCCACGGCATTTCACCCTCCTGATCGTAGACCCACTCCTTTTCTTTTCGGTCATAGTGGGTATTTGCTTTACATCGGAAGTCCCATCGTTCAAAGTTTCCCTTGTGAAGCGGGCACTCCCAACAGTGTACATGTCCAGTATCATCGTACGAGCTGTACTTGGCGCAGATTCTTTTTTCTCGATCAGTTGTCAGCATCTGTTCATAATCTCCCGAAGGCTATCCTTGATGTAGTAGTCAAGGCCGAGCTTCTGGCAAAGCGCCTCTGCGTCGTGCCCAAACTTCTTCCAATCGATATCGGACGGGTGGTAATTCAGCTTCCCGATCTTGATTTTGTCGAAAGACTGGTAATACTGGCCGATCATGCTCAGGACGCTATCCGGGTCAATTACAGGTTCAAAGGACACCCATGTTTTGATTTCCTTTTTCTTTGCGAGAAGCAGCCCCATCAGGCGGGCTGCTGGATCAATCGCACCCGGTTCAGCAACTGCTGCAAGGTTGTTGTCTGCCGTAGAGATCGTAATGCCGTACCAGTCGTTTTCATCGAGCAGATCGAAGTCCCGGCTCCCGTCGCCTTTGGTAAGGATCTGAACATGGTTTCCAGCATCTTTCAGGAGCTTGATGATCTCTCTGGTGGCAGACGTATCATAGCCGGTCGGGAATGGATCGCACGTGAAGCAAAGATGAATCAGCTTGCCGGTGATATGCTCCTTTTCAAGCTGCTTTCTAACCTCCTCCACAATTCCCGGCCGCGGTGCGACGTTGGAATGAAACGCCTCGCGTTCCTTGTGAAGTACACCGGGGGCAAAGCAATAATAGCAGCGATGGCAGCATCCCGTATAGATGTTCAGGGCGAGATCTCCGTATTCCTTGGCTTTTCCTTTTGGTTCATAAATTGGCGGTTTCATGGCATTGTCTCCTTTATCTGTTGACCAACACTTCCATATTGACGTGTTCTACAAGCTCCTCGACGCGTTTCATATTGGGATGGGCCGGAAGCGCCGTGTTTTCTTTGGCGTACTGGAGCCTCTTTTCAAGATCATTGACCATATCGAAGAACTCCTGCTGGTACGTTCCGTCTTCATTCATGTACTTCCCGTTGCGGATCTCCATGAGCATATCATGATCCGCCTCTCGGTAAGTAACGATTTCCTCTTTCTCCAGAATATCGAGACACATCAGGTACAGCCGGATAAGATGCATGGCATGCTTCGCCAGATGGGCGTCATCCTTCTTCTTGTTGCGGCCGTTCAGCTTGTCATAGTTCCCGATGATGTTGGTCATCTCATTTATCAGGCCGCGGAGATCTCGCACGGGGAACCGTTTCAGATCGATGTCAGCAAACACTTCCCGCTCCAGCTCCTCTCGATCACTCTTGTCAGTGTAGAGCCTGATCGCATCAACTGGCAGGATCTTCGACTTGCTGCCGAAATCCTCGATCGCCTTTTCGACTGCTTTCCGCATATATTCTTCCTGCTTCGGCTGCGGGAGTCTGTCGTGCGTGATCGCGTTTTCGAGGCGGCGAAGCTGCTGGTTGGCATAGCCCCCGAAGGCATTGATGGCTTTCCTCGATAGGAACAGTCTCCGGTTGTCGATCAGTTCCTGCCCGAGCTTCGTGATATGGAAGTAATGCTCCGGCTTGCAGCCGAGCATTTCGATCACATTCGGATTGCAGTTCAAGAGAAGGCCGACGAGCTTATTGAACGCATATACGGTCGTGTCTGTTTCGTTGTTGATAACCTGCTCGAAGTTCGTCAGTCCTACGAGATCGGACATGCTGTTTGCCGCGCAGCCCCTCACATCAACGTCGGAGCCCGCGACGTTCGTCCCATAGGCATAACTCCCTCCGAGTGTCAGAAACATGATCTTTCCGGCCAGATGTTCGTTCTTCCTGAGAAAGTCATACTGCGGTCCGGCCACCATCTCTCTGATCTCTTCAATTGTCATTACTTTTTCATAGCTCTTATCGCTCATTCATTTCCTCCCGCTTTCTATACTCTAAAAAGTCTATGGCGCACTGCTGACCGGCAACAAAGTCCGGGCATTTTTTGCACACACTGATAGGTTCATCATTCATCGGGTCGATCCATCCCATACAATAGATCTGAGGACGGCCGAATAAGTAGAACTCCGTTGTCGGTCTGCCGCGTCCCTTCTCATAACTGCACTTTGTATGTACCATTATCGTCCTCCTCGCCACCACTCAACTGGATCGTGCAGATCCCCTTTTCGATCATCTGGCCGATGTAGTCCATGATGATTTCTTTTTGCTTGTGCGGAGCATAGAATTGATAAGTCATTCCCTTCTCGTCAAGCCTCCAGCCGATCGGTTCACCCTTTTCAAGGAAAATATCTATGAGCTTTTCGGTCGTGCTGTTGCGGATCTTATCTGACATCGTAAACTCGCGCTGTGTCCAGGGAACAAACTTGTCCACCTGCTCAACAAGCAATTCGGCATTCCCATCGAACCGGATCGCTCTGTCGTCTATATAGCATCTGGCTGGAGGCTTTTCAGGGAGAATGTCTTCGACGCCCTGAATATCGTACTTATCGAGCCATTCCCGGATTGCTTTAGCTCCTCCGGGGAAAATGCATCTTGAGGACACGATGACAACGAAGTATCTTGTGCTCAATTCCAGGATCGTTTCGCGGATACCGGGGACGGGCGGATCAGGAATTACTGTTGCCCCTTTCCAACCGCTGCTGTAGGAATGAATGACCCCATCGAAATCAAAAACGACGTTCTCCATGTTTATGGCTCCTTCACTCAACCTTCATGTTGCAAGCTGTATTCGTAATCGGCACATCCTTTATGCTTCCGGACACCACTCTCCACGGGGTTCCGCCGTATGTTTCTACATTTATTTCCGGTGGGAGATCGAAGAAAACTTTCTGATATTCAGTATGCCAACCGATGTTCCCCATGACATTGCGTTCAAGAATGACTTCCAGTCGTTTCATCTATTCTCTCCTCTTTCTCGCGTCCCGCGCACAGGATCGAAACATCATGAGTAGCATTTCACACATCGGTCGTTCTCGATCATGTCGGTGAGCCTTCTTCACCGAAGTGAGAAAGTTCCAGTCGTCCTGTGGCCTCATAATTTCGCTGGGATATCTTATCTGTCGAGGGTGTGCATCCGGAACATATACACCAATGTCATATGGAATCTCTTCCTTCACGGCGCTGTATACTTCCATCGGCATTACATAATAGTTATAGTCGCCTATGAAATTGTGCCCGTTTCTCGACCGATAGTCTGCGAGTGACGACTTAATCTCGTAGCAGTAGAAATCTCCCTTCTCAATCCCAGACACGCTGTTGTTGATCGGCTCAAATCTCATAAAATCTACGCGGACAGAATGGCCGGACAAATAATCGAACGTCACTTCTTTTGCCCAATAAATCCTCGGGTCTCCTCTCGGATTGATATGCTCCTCAAGAAGATCCGCCAACCGCTCGGTTATTTCCGGTCTTGTCATGCTTGTACACCATCCACTCTTTTTATCGCTCTCTCCGCGTTCAGTCTTCTCATGTTCTCTTTTCTGAGGCAACCACAGGATCTCGTCTTGCCCGAAAGCAGATTTCTGGATACTACGATGCATTCCGTACCACACCCGCCAAGCGTAGGATCGCAGTAGCATACCCACTCAGGCGACCTAATTCCGCACGGCGGTTCATAATAACTGCCAGATTTCCTAAGCACGGTCAACCTGCCAAAGTGCATACCAGTCAAATCGTATTTACTCACTTTTCTCCTTTCTCAGATCCATCCGCCAGATACCCGGCAGAAACGTTTACCGCCCATTGAAGCATTCTAAGCGCAGCGTCCGGGAGATCACATATATCATTGGCATACCAATAGATGCTCCCGTCATCGTCTACATATGAAAAACTGAGGCAAGTCCTTACATTCATCAGGGCCGTTCTGAGGCGGTCTGTTTTGCTCTGTTCCATTATTCCTCCATCAATCGATCGGCATTGCGAACTCTCCGCGAGGGCAATCATCACCGATATCTACCAGATAGCTTTCACCGAGTTTACAGTGTTCACATGGTTCACAATCCTTGAAGTCCACATTATCGTTATGAGCGTCATTATGTTCATTTCTGGCGCATACTCTGCACAGGCAGTCAGCACAGTCTTCATCGCTCAATACAAATCGCTTATTGTCCAGCGCTGTTCACCTTCATATGCGCTCCACACGTAGGGCAATACTGCATGTTCGAAATATTCTCCGAGGCCCAGATCGTCAAACATCCGGAACAGATATATCTGATTTCGCCTCTTATCCTCAGCCATTCTTGATCGATGTTCCAAAATTCAAACGGCTCCGGTTCGACTTCGCCTTTTTTCGGCAAGATCCGGCATGATACATCCTCATTTGCTTTCTGAACATCATCATAGTCAAATATGATCTCCGGATCATCGTTTTCAAATTTCCGCTTTTCAGCCGAACAAATGCCACATGCGCACCAGTCCGGTTCAATTCTGTCGCCTTGACGTACCAGCTGTTTGACCGTCATGTCTTCTGGTGCTTCCGCGATAAACGAGATATCGCATCCGTTCAAGATGAACTTAATTCTTTTCATCATTTATCTCGCCAGCAATTCGCATTTCGTATTTCCCACCATATCCAAACAGCGCATTTTGTTCTTCCGTAAGTCCGCACCAATCGTAGGCATCCTGCTCGTCTGCCGAATGGAGAAAGATCCAGGTGTGCATTTTCGAGGCGGCTCCTACAAGCTCTTTGTTGTACTTATCTTGTCTTTCGAGCTCATCCGCCGCCTCCAGCACAAGCGGGACATCTTCGAAATAGTGACGCAGTTCTTCAATTAAACCTTCTCTCATGATTTCTCAGAAGTCCTCCTCAAGATCCACTCCGAGCAGTCGGCATATCCAGAAGAACACGCATGCATACAGCACAATTAAGAACGCGATGATATCATCGAGCAAGCCTCTCAGCATAAGCCAAGCTCCTTTTTGACCACATCGTCCGGGAACAAGTCCCATGGTATGATAACTGAGAACTGTTCCAGCGCCTCTTGCCGCATCTCAGAGACCGTCATGATCTTGCCATCGAGCAGCAGCTTGATTCCGGATTTTATATACGATGGAGTCGCCGGAATCATAGGGTCTCCATCCAGATTTTGGACGTACTGCTGCAAGTAAGCAGCGATTCTTCTAAGCTGTTCCATATATCCTCCTTATGCTTCGCACAGAGTTGGCGTATCCGCATAGTCAGCGCCAGATTCGTTTGCCTTCTCAAAATGTTTGATCGGAAGCTCCGGTATTTCTGTCCAGTAAATCACCTTCGCGTAGTCACCCTGTGTCGCATCTCCGCACCATCTTCCATCCATGATGTACCCGGTTCCGTACGTCTGATAGAATCTGTTGTAATCTCCATACCGGAAAAACTCATACCAGCACAGCACCATGACGCCCTCCGTCTTTGGAGGATCTTCCGCCGCGTCGTGCCACGCATTCTTCGTCAGGGCTTTAATTACCGCCTGGGCTCGCAGCAAAGCGTTGCGTGTCGCTCTGCTCTGCGAGTCCTCATTCATGAACATCCCCGCCACAGCATTCAAACTATTCAGAAATGCGCCAAGATCGGCCAGGTCTTTTTCCGTTGTCTTTGCAGAGGGCGATTTCTTCAGGATTCTCTGCGTCAAGCTTGGGACATCATAAATGGCGGACGCCGCCTTGGCCCAGGTTCTGCTCGCAGAATCACGACCCTGCGCTCCTCGGACAGACAACATATTCACAGCATCTTTTCTTAAAATGACATCATCCACTTCGTTTCCTCCTTCTTTTCTGATTTTTCTCTTCGTACCTGAATGTATATCCTGTCAAATCGTAAGGGTTCTGCACCTTCCCGCGGCATCTGGCAGATACAGAGTTCTTGCTGATATAATTCTTCATTGCGGCTTCCGCCTGTGAACGATACAGCTCTATTACATTTCCTTCCTTGTCAACTTTTTCAATGGAACGCCGCTTGTTATCTGCCGATCTAAGGCCAGCTTCACTCCGGCTTTCTTTTTTCAGATTGCATATCCGATTATCCAGCTTCGACCCGTTGATATGTACGATACAATCTCCCTGCGCTCTTCCTCCCATAAACGCATCCGCCATGAGCCATACAATCGGGACGAGAACCCGGGCACCATCTTTTTGCCTCATTGAGACCCGAGCACGAGTAGAGTTGAGCAGCGGATGCAGTTCGCTCCATCTCCCTTCGTAGAATCTCTCTACCGTCCCGTCTTCATTTATCCGATACGGGTACTTGTACCCTTCAATTCTCTTCCACATCTTCTCCAGTATGAGTCACCTATTTGATTTGCCGTGATTCGTATGAATAAATGGTTTAGTCGATCCGCTGGAAGCCTTGGAAACGGGTTTTAGCAGTCTACCGGGAAATTTCGAATTTCTTTATGGTACACAAACCACAGGTCGTCTCTCGATGTGCTGCCTGCCGGCCATTGCACGAGTGGATCTCCGTCAGCCGCATCATATACAACGCCGATCGTCCCTACTGGAGGATAATACTGTGGGTCGGTAGCATTACTCACTCCAACATAGACGACCCGTTCTCCTCGCCTGAACACATTCATTGCTTTTACTCCAGAAGATCATGATTGTCATGGAGATTTCCGACAATCTTGTGATTCTTCATAAACCAGCCGCTGTTCTGTAGGCTCCCGAGCTCATTCATGAGCATCAGTCGGCTGTCTAAGCTCGTATATTCGCCTGCACGGCATGTACCAAAGCCGCCCGGCGTCCAGTAGATCACCCACTTGCGCCCATTGCTGTCTTCTGTGATATCTCCCTCGTATGCCGGCCTTCCGTTCATATCTCTCAGGCCGATATACTGCCCTACAGTGTCAGGTTCAATCTTGCTGGTTCTCCCGTATTTCCCGACTTCGATGATGAAATGCTCAAAGCCTTCTCCATTGAGCAATTCGGCTTTGCAGTAGTTCCCGAACACCCATTCACCAGTGTAAATGTCTCGCCCGCGAAATCTGATTTCTCTCATGTGCCCTCCAACAATGCAGTTTTGGGGAGAAGCGAATCTCGCCCCTCCCCTGTCACCGATTACTCAGCCAGAAGCTTCTCCAGATCCTCGATGGACATGCTCTCCAGAGCGGCGTCCTTCTTGTCTGCGATGATCTCGCGGATACGCTTCTTCTTGGCGTCGGCTTCTGCCTTAGCCGCTGCCGCAGCCTTTTCACCCTGCTTGGTCTCGAAGATGAACTTGACAAGTTCGATCTTGATGTCCAGATCCGAGTCTTCTGCGCTGCGGGTGGTCATCAGGGACTCTTCGTTGCTCACCTTCTGATCCTTCTTCAGCGCCTTGAACACCCGGTCGAGCTGAGCAGGCGCCAGATCCCACAGATCCTCGACCGAAATCTGGCCGTTGTAGGGGAAACGGTACTTCTTTCTGGTAGCAACTGCGAACATATCATTGGTCATTTTTTCATATCCTCCTTAAAATTTGATCTTCATAACTCTTTCGGTGGCGCCCTTGACCTTGACGATCAGGTCGTTGCGCTTCGTGGAGCTGAATCCGATGCCGGAAAGCTGGTCCTCCACGAATTCGACCTTCATCTTGCCGCCAAGCGCCTCCAGCACCCGCTTGTGATCCATGAGCTCCTGTTTCAGGAATTCGTTGTAGAAACCGTTCGGCTCTTCGGGGTTTGCGCAGCCTTTCAGGATGAAAAAGTAGTGCTTGTGGCCGATGCCGGTCTGCTCATCCCAGTAGTTCGGGGAATTCATCACGACACTCACGGGAACAAACTCCATTGTCTTGACGCCCCAAATCTCGCGGCTGGTGCTCTCGGATGGCAGCTTGGTCTGGATGCTGAACGTTCCGTCCGCGGCGAGCATCACATCCGCGACGAGCACGTTTTCTCCCTGCCGCAGTTCCTTCCGGTAATCGAACAGATAGATCTGACCATCGAATTCGATCTCGGCCCGGAAACCATCGCGCCCGCCCCGGTTGGTAAACTGATGGACGAAGAACCGGTAAACACCAGGCTTCATCCTGCGCTTCTCGGGCCAGGTGATATTTTCAACCGCCGGCTTGTCTCTGAGCGGATCGATGATGTCCACATCCAGATTGCCGAGGTCAGGCAAAACCTTGTTTCCGAAGTAGATCTCACGGCCGTTCGGTTCGATGCAATGTGCGTCGAGGTCGTTCCGGCTCCAGACGCCGCCCAGATCGTTCCACTGGATACTGAACCGAAGCACTCCATCCACGCGGCCTCCCGCGTTCTTGACGTTTTCTTTCACGTCGCTGTCGGTGATGTTCCCGGCGTATGCCCACGAGAACGGGTTGTTCCACTTGAACATTGTGGGCGCATCCGCATTGACCGGAGCAATCACGGACATGAAGTTCGGCGCGTGGCGATTCTCGACGTACGCTTCGATGTCTCTCGCTGTCGGGAGCACATCGCTGATGAACTTCTCAACCGGGATCTCCTCAACCCGGTCGAACTTCTTGGGAGTGCTCTTGGCGTCCGCCATCATCTCGTCGAAGACGGAGCCGCCGATGCGCTTCGCTGCGTCCTTGTTGGAAAACAGGATGTTGTTCACCCGGATATCGTCGAGGGTCGCGTACCGGCGAGGCAGCGACTCCATGTACCCGAGCTCTTCGATCTTCTTCTTGGCGTCTTCCAGCATCTTCTTGGTGAAAATCGCCTTTGGCCTCTTATAATTCGCCGGGGCGACGATCAGCTCATATGAGCGGACCGCGGCATCCAGATCCTTCCCTTCCGAAATGTCCACCAGAAGCGTACCGATGGAATGATTGCGGATACGGCCGATCACCGGTCCTACACGGCCGGCGTTCAGCCAGACGTACAGGTTCTTCTTCTCTTCGGGCAGATTGTCGAAATCCTTCTTTCGCTCCTTGAAGCCGAGAAGGTTCGTCCTCCACTCAG
>AUXO011137800.1_pt1 | contig 22408 bp, 27 predicted proteins | sample 768731 | NCBI WGS metagenome assembly AUXO01 (sample SAMN02715735, study PRJNA202380) | gut metagenome | biome: sheep rumen | host: Ovis aries | place: New Zealand: Palmerston North | reverse complement strand
AATGGGCACGCTGGGATTCGAACCCAGGACCTCACGGTTATCAGCCGTGCGCGCTAACCAAGCTGAGCCACGCGCCCTCTAAAAATTAGTAGTTGCTTTGTAAGCACCTATTACTATATTATATCTTTTTAATATATATACTTTATGGTTTTAAATTTAATAAAGAAATAAAGATAAATAATAAAAATATTATTAATCTTTGTTAACCATTTCACTTACTTCATCAGCCATCATATGATCAACGACTTCAATTTCGGCTTTATCAATTTCATCAAGTTTTTCTACTTCTAATCTTACAGCCATTGCAATGTTTGCTACACTCATACACATAGGGTTTGTAGGTTTAACTTGAATTTTTGCTTTTTTATTTGCTTCATCAACATCTATGTTTTGAATAAGACCCATATCTACAATACTTACTCCCATATGTGGATCCATGATACCTTTAACTTTTTCCATTATTGTTTCTTTAATTTCTGCTTCTGACATTTTTTTTCTCTCCATTTTTCTTATACTATATATTAAAATTTTATTTATTATACTTTTTGTAATTAAATATTGATAAATTAACTACTTTATTTGATGTCTTAGTTTTACGCCAATTCCTTTACCTGATTTTACTAATTCTTCACCGCTCATCATGGATTTTCCTACGCCAACAACTTCGTCATCCTTGATTATAACCACTTCATCATTAGGTATGATATTTTTGTCAGCTTCATCAATACCTGGAGTGAATAAGGTACTAGTTTTCAAATCAAAATTAATGAAAACTCTGTTAATTTCTTCTTCTTTTAAAATTTCTCCACCAGCTAAGTTTAATGTATATAATCCAGTTTCAAAATGAAGTGTTGCTATTTGTTGTTTTTCTGACATTATTCTAGTATTAAATTTACCATGTGTTTGCGTATTTTCCGGAATTAAACTATCTGCCTTTTTTGTATTAAACTGATAACGGGCAATTGATCTTAAATCATGAATTTTATGTTTTTTATAGTTAATTTTATCTGCTTTTTTAACTTCTTCCTTTAATTTGTTTAAAGATTCCTGTGAACGTGTATTTTCATCAGTACATGTATAAACTACATTCTCTAATGTTTCTTCACAAGCTTGTTTATAACCTCCAGAAACGTGTGCAATTACTTTACGATCCTGAACATATTCCTTTAAACATTTTCCTGCTATTTTCACTTCTTCATCAGACCAGTCTCCAGTTGTTGATGCATCATAGGAATGTATAGGATATGTTTTTTCCATTTCTCTTGGACAAATTCCAAAAGGTGATGTTAAAATCACTTCCTGTAAACCTTTAGTATATTTTTTAAATAATGTATGGGATTTTGATTGTGAGTATGGTTTTTTCATACTGCATGGTAAAACAATCACAGTATCACTATAAGGTTCTAATAAAGTCATTCTTTCACGCCATCTGACTACTTCTGGTCTGTTAAGTGAAAGTTCAGATATGCATGGTACTTTACTATTTTTCATAATATCTTTCCAAAAAAAATTAGTTAAGAAAAATTAGAATAATTTTCCTAATTTAAGAAGAGCTTTTGGTGATACTTTAATTAATAATTTTATTAAAGTTTTAGGACTTATTTCGTCAATATCTACTTTGACAAATTCATGAGCAATTTTATTTAATTCATCATCATCTAATGATAATAAATATTCTTTAGCTTTCTTATATTTGTCATAACTTTTACCAATGTTTTCATCAGTTAATTTAACATATTCTTCTAAATTTTTTTTACTATAATCTTTATCACTTATTGCATGAGCAGCAACAATTCCTGCATATGCACCAGATTCTAATGCAGAGTTTATTCCACCACCTGTTAATGGATTTACAAATCCGGCTGCATCGCCTACTATTAAAATGTTATCTCCGACACGTTCTTTAATAAGTCCACCAACAGGATCTCCACCTACATTTATCTCTACAGCCTGAGCATGTTGAGTTTCCGGACAATTTTTAATAAATTCATCTAAATGTTCTATTGCTGTTTTATCAGTATGAGTTTTTAAAACACCTATACCCACATTTGCTATATCTTCTCCTTTAGGGAAAATCCATGTGTATCCTCCAGGTGCTACACTTCCAAAGTATAATTGGATAACATTATTATTTTCCATTTCAAGACCGGCCATTTCATACTGAACACATGATTCCATATTATCAAATTTGGTATTGCAGTCTAAACCAGCCCATCTTCCAATACGGGAACCTGGACCATCAGCAGCTATAACTATATGTGCATGAATTTTAATTTCTTCACCCATTTTGTCTGCAGTTACAACAATTCCATCATCAACACGTTCAAGTGATGTTGCACGAGTTTTAATCATTATTTTTGCACCTGCACGTGCTGCATCCATTGCCATATGTTTGTCAAATACTTTTCTTTCAAGTATATAACCTGATTCCGGTAAATCTATTGTATCTTCACTTAACCATACACTTGTCTGATCAGGGGATACTAATCTAACTCCATTGGATTTTCTTGCAATCCATCTAGGGTCTGGTTGAATTCCTAAATCAATCAATCCTTGTTTGGATACTCCTTCAGCACATCTTTTTGGAGAACCAATTTCAGATTTAAGATCTATTAATATTACATCTGCTCCATGTAAAGCAGCTTCTCGGGCTGCAAGTGAACCTGAAGGACCTGCACCTACAACTAAAATATCAGTTTCATAATTCATGTTTTCACCTTATTCTAAAGATAATGCAGCTACAGGGCATGCTTTAACACATAATCCACATTTAGTACATTTTTCATCGTCAACAACTATTTTTAATTCTTGAACATCGATAGCATCAACAACACAAACTCCTGCACAAGCTCCACAGTACATACAAAATTCTTTAATAATCATAATATAACTCCCTGTTTATTCTTCTTTGTTTTCTTCAGCTCTTCTCATATCAATAGCTTCATCTCTGGTTATGAAAATATGTCCACAATTAGAACATTTTAACTCACCATTTTGACCATAAGCAAGAAATTCTTTTTCAAAATCTCTGTGTTGTGTTTTGTCTCTAGAACCACATTCTGGACAAGGTTTTAATAATTCTTCTATTTTCATATTTTTACCCCTCTGATGTATTAAGTAAATCAAGAAGTTTGAATTGAGCTGCTTGCAAGTGTTTACAATAAAAACTTCCTGGTTCCCTATGATTTCTATATGTGTAATCTGCACATTCACAATTCCAATATCCATATATCATAGATACTATATAAAAATCATCTTTGTTTTTAACTTTGAATATAATATGACCGGGTTCATAATGTTCTACAGCAACTGCATCATTTTTGTATAACTTGTAACCCTCTGTAATTCTATCTGCCATTATATCAATTAACTATATTAATTACAATATATTGCTATATATTTGAATTATTTAACAATATTATAAGATATAGTTTTTATTAAATAAGTTATTATTGTTTTTATTCGAAAGAGATAGGTAAAATTTTGTCATATGTTAAAAATAAATTATTTTCTTTATAGCATGTTTTCATACGAACGGGGTATATTTTTACGTTGTTATCATAAGCTTTTTTTAAAGTTTCACTGAACTCTTTGTCTGTATTATAATTGGGACTAAATATATTTGCATTATTTTGTAAAATTAATATGATAACGGCACTTTTCAATGATTTTTCACTTATTTTTATAAGTTCTTCTAAATGTTTTTTACCTCTTTTAGTTGGAGCATCGGGAAATTTGGCTATTTTATTTTCAACTAAAGTACATCCTTTTACTTCTAAAAATAATTCCTCTTCTTCATTATTTTTTAATAAAAAATCCAATCTACTATTTCCATAACTATACTCTGGTTTGTATATATAAAAATTTTCTATTTCTTCAATTTGTTTATTATTTATAATTTCAGAAACAATAGTGTTATGAAAACTGCTATTTAATAAAACCCATTCATTATTGTATTTTATTGCAATCATATCATATTTTGTTTTTCTCTTTTTAACTTCGTAATCAGGAACGTATCTTATTAAAATATCTGTATTTTTAATTAATAACTCTTTTAATCTTCCAGGGTCATGTAAATGAGCTTTTTCAATTTTATTATCTTTATATTCAAATTCTATTGTGAATCTGTTGGGTCTTGAGATGTATCTTGCATGTATTAAGTTCGAAATCTTCATGTTATACCTATTTTTAGTTTTTGATTATATTCATAATTCAATATAATTCTTTGTTCTATTAGGATAATTATAAATAAAAATAATTACATACTTATAACTAATATATATTGATTTATGGATGATAATTAATTTCAATTTTGGTGAAACACAATGCAATATGGAATGTATCAAGAAATTATGGATCAACCAATTTCTTTAAGACGTACTATTGAATCTGAAAAGGAACATATTGAAAAAATTTCAGAGGAATTCAAAGATTTGAATAAAATATTTCTAATTGGTTGTGGTAGTTCTATTTCTACTTGTTATACAATTAGGGATGTAATTAAATCTATTTCTTCAATTGAAATTGATGTTCAGACAGGTTATGAATTTGTAGAACATCAGTATCTTGAAGAAACTTCGAATACAGGTTTAATTGTTACTTCTCAATCTGGTGAAACATCTGATACCTTGGAAGCTTTACGTAAAGCTAAAGAATTTGGTTTGAAAACGGTATCTATAACAAATATGCCTGAAAGTTCTATGGCCAAAGAAGCTGATGAAGCTATAATTACATTATGTGAAGAGGAAAAAGCTATTTTGGGTACAAAAACTTATGTAACTCAATTATTCTCTTTATATGCTATTTTCTTTAATATGATTGATACGCCAAGAGCTAAACAAGTACTAGAACAATTATACAATGTACCTGATGTTATAGAAAAATTATTAATTACTACTGAAGAAGAAAATAAACAGTTAGCTCAGGAATATAAAGATGTTGATTTATTCTATTGCATGGGTGGAGGACTTAATTTTGGATTAGCTTACAAATTAGCAATGACCATGTTTATGGAAGGTTCACTAAAACATGCTTGCCCTGTTTATTCAGGTGAATTTAGGCATGGTTTAATTGAACGTGTTGAAAAAGGAGTTACAGTAGTATTCTTAAAGTCTGGTGATGAATATGATAAAGTTACACTCAGAGCTATAAATTTCTGTAAAGATTTAGGTGTCAATACTTTAATTTTTGATTCAGAAAATTATTCTGATATGGATGTATTATTAACTCCATTTGCATTAATTGTTCCATTGGAATGGTTTATTTATCATTTATCAATATTTAATGGGGAAGATCCGGGCAGTACTAGACATATTGGTAAAGTCAGGTACTAACATTTATACTTTTTTTTTATTATTTTTTTTTATTATTTTGAATTTTTATACTATTTTTCATTAAATTTAAATTATATAGTTTATATAACTATATACAGATAAAATATTGAAAAATTTTTTATAAATAAATTTTTGGAGAAGTGATTTTTTGTATTCAATTAAATCTAGTGATGATCTTGAAGAATTAAGTCCTTTTATTATTATAGGTGCTGGAGGTGGTGGAGAAAAATTCTCTAACTTTTCTGGTGTTGAAACTGCGGGTTTTTTAGATGATTCTAAAGATAAACAGGGAAAAGAATTTTGTGGACATGTAGTGGGTTCAGATTTAAAAACATTGGTAGAAGGAAGTAATTCTAAATCTGTAGCAATTATGTTACCTATTGGTGCAGAAGGTGCAGCACTGAAATACGCAGTTCAAGCAATCGATTTGGGTCAAAATGTTGTTACATCATTTAGATCATTGCCTTTGGAAGAAAATCCGGCTATAATTAAATTTGCTAATCAGAAAAATGTTACAGTAAAACAAATAAGTTCTAGATTAGATAATGTTGAAAAAGTGATGGGTATTGCTCCAGAAAAAGTTACTGAAACATTACCTAAAATAACATATGTTCATAAAAAACCAGTTATATTTGTTGGTGGTACCTCTCAAGAATGTGGTAAAAGAACAACCACAAGAAAATTGGGTCAAATCGCAAAAGAAATGGGGTTAAAAGCCATTATATTCTCAACAGATGAAATGGGATTTGAAAAACCTACTGATATAAACTTCAGAGCTGGAAGTTTATCTGTTATGGATGTTCCAGCTGCTGTTATGGGTACTATAAAATATATGGAAGAAACAGAAAATCCGGATATTATATTTGTTGAAGGTCAATCAAGTTTAACAGAAACAGGAAATCCTCATCCAAAAGGATTATCTGCATCAATATTATTTGGGGCAATGCCTGATGCAGTAGTTTTATGTCACAGACCGAATCATCCATTCAGAGAACCTATAGGAATTGAAGCTGAATTAAATGCAATTGAAGCAGTAGAACCAACTAAAGTCATTGCTTTATCTATAAATAGAAGAAATGATTCAGAATATTCTTTAGAAGAAGTTGAAAAAGAGTTTGATTTACCGACTGTTGATATACATACAGATTCAAATGGTGGTTTAAAACGTTTAATTGAAACAGTACTAGATTATGTGGGGGAAAACTAATGAAAAATACATTCAAAGATTTTACAGTTAATGTCAAAAAATCAATCGACAGAGAGTACGATGGTGAATCTAATATGCAACCAGATTATGATGAAAGTCAAAAAGTACTAAATGATAACATAATTTCTTCTATAGAAGATTCTTATGAAGATGACTATGAAGATTACAATATTGTTGTAGATTCCGATGATGATGATATTTCACTTATTGAACCAGAAAAAACCAACGTAGATATGATTCGATTAACAAAAGTTAAATCAATTAATCAATTATCTAAAGAATTAGATAACGTAACAAAAACAGGAGTTCCTGCAATTATTGATTTAAAATATATTCAGGAAAGAAGAGTAAATGAATTTAATAAATTAGGTTCTACATTAAAAGCATTTAAATCTGCAACAAATGCAAATGTAGTATTGTTGGGTTCTACAAAAAATGTTATTGTAGTTACTCCTGAAGATATAAGATTATTAAAAGAATAAATTATTATTCACTTCTCTATTTTTATTTTTAAAAAAAGAATTATAACTTAAAATTTATATTTTAAGATTATAAAATTTGCTTACATTTTCAAACATTACTTTGTTTATGTTATTTTTATTTATACCTATTTTTTCTAGTTTATGTTTAGTTTCAGGTAATGCCATGGGATTTGAAGGAGCATAACTGATATCACTATCAAGAACAAATTTATCATATCCATATTCTTCCAACATTCTAACTGTATCTTCTGTTGACATTTTTAATGGTTGTACAGTTATTCCTAAAGAATAATCCTTATCAATTACAGATTTTATGATAGAAAAGTCAATATGGTCCAATTGAACTTGTTTTGGATTGATGTTATCGTCCAGTAATTCTATTATTCTATTGGTAACTTCTATTTTATTAGTTCGTGGAGTATGAACAATAATTTTATATTCATTTTCATCTGCTAGTTTTAACTGTTCTATGAATGCTTCTTCTTCTAACTCATTAGCTCTTTCAAGGCCAATTTCTCCAATAGCAATGACATTATCCTTGTCTAAATATTCAGGTAATTTTTCAATAACTTTATGATAATCCTTAGGAATAGCTCTTGGATGCACACCTATTGCACAGTATAATTTTATACCTTCGTTTTCTACACGTTTTGTTTCTCTGTCAACAATTCTATTAAAATGTTCAAATGAAACATTAGAATTTTTCATTTCTAATGGATCATAAGCACATGAAATAATAGCATCTACGCCTGCTATTTTCATATTTTTAAAATCTTCTACAGGTCTACAGTCTGCATGTAAATGTGCATCAATGATCATAGGATTACCTCATTCTTCTATATCTTCAAATTCAATATGGTTTTCAATTAATTGGTTGATAATTAATGGTAATCTGTTTATAGCTACTCTTTTTTGTTTGAATGTATCTCTATCACGTATTGTTACTTTATGGTCTTCAACAGATTCATAATCAACAGTAATAGCAAATGGGACTCCAATTTCATCTGCTCTTGCATATCTTCTTCCAATAGTACCACTTGTATCGAATGATGTTATAAATCCATTTTCTCTTAAAGTAATTTCAATATCCTCTGCAATTGAAGTTAATACTTCTTTATTTACTAATGGTAATACTGCTGCTTTTATTGGAGCTATTTTTGCAGGTAATTTGAAGTAGGCTCTTGTTTCTCCTTCTTCACTTACATCTTCAGTATAAGAGTGTAATAATGTTGAATAGATTATACGATCAATTCCATATGATGGTTCGATAACATGGGGAACAAATCTTTCACCTTTAATCTGTTCTTCAGTTGTGTTAAATGTCACAAAACTTTCATCAATTTCATATTCGTTTTCACCAATGGAAAATTTGTAAACACCCTCATTTTCGAATTTTTCTTTAATTTCCTCAGGATTTGCATTCTCAAGTAATTCTTTAGCTTTAGGTGAATCTCCTTTGAATGTTGGTCCAAATTTTTTCATATTGAATGTAGGTTTTGTCACTGTCACTGTTTTTGCTTCATCATATTCTTTAAATACTGATAAATCTTCTTTACTATGAGCAATATGTGATTTTAAATCGAAATCAGTTCTATCTGCAATTCCAATAATTTCTACCCATCCGAACTGATCAGTTTTTACTTCAGCATCCCAACAGTCTATCGCATAGTGTGCCATTTCATCAGGTAAATGTTGTCTGAATCTTATAGCTTCTTTAGGAATTCCAATATCATTAAGGAAATTGCTTGCTAAAACAATTTGATAAATTAACATTTCACTGGAAACTATGCCTGAGTTTATAGCTTCTTTAACTTTAATTGTGATAGGTTCTTCATTATTTAATTGTTCTTTTTGGCTGTAAAGTTTTAGTTCACAATCAGTTATGTTCTTATAATATTTATGACTTTTATCTGTTGGATCAACAAATATTTCTGCTTCTGCCTGTGTAAATTCTCTTAATCTTATAACTCCCTGTCTAGGGGATAATTCATTACGGTATGATTTTCCTAATTGAACAATACCGAAAGGTAGTTTGTCTTTATAAAATCTACTAATTCTTTTAAAAGCTATAAAAATACCCTGTGCCGTTTCTGGCCTCATAAATCCAACCTGTTTTCCACTAGCTCCAATTTGAGTTTTAAACATTAAATTATAACTTGTTACATCCCCAAGTTTTCCACCACAATCGGGACATGTAATATTATTTTCTGCAATTATTTCTGTTAATCTTTCATCAGGTAATCCTTCAACATCATCATCGATAACAGCTTCTATTATGTGATCTGCACGGTATACTTCGTTACATTCTGTACATTGTGTCATAGGGTCTGTGAAGTTATCTACGTGTCCTGAAGCTTTTAAAGTATTTCTTGGCATTACAGTAGGAGCTTCAATTTCATAAAATCCTTCCTGGAAGACATAATATTTTCTCCATAGATTCATGATATTATTTTTTAATAATCCACCTAATGGTCCGTAATCATAAAAACCAGCTACACCAGAATATATTTCGAATGATGGATATAAAATTCCTCTTTTTTTGGATATACTCATTACTTTTTCATTACTCATTATTTTCCCCCTTAATATCAAAATCTTGTTTAATTCTACTAACTTGTGGACCTTTTTGACCCATATACTTACTGTCTCTATCTTCATGACCATACGGTTTAGCTGAAGGTGAAGTCATTGTTTCAAAAACTATTTGACATACTCTTTGACCGGGATATAAAGCTACAGGCATTTTACCAATATTTGAAATTTCTAGTGTAATGTTGCCTTCAAAACCGGGATCGATGTAACCAGCAGTAACGTGCATAGTTACACCTAAACGTCCCATGGATGATCTTCCTTCAACTCTAGCAACAATATCATCTGGTAATTTAACAAATTCATAAGTGGTTGCTAACGTAAATTCTCCGGGATGTATGATGAATGGTTTGTCTTTAGCAATTTCGAAGGATTCCATATATGATTCAAGGTCTGTATTGTCCAATGGGTCAATGTATGGTTTACTTATAATTCTAAAACTTTTAAATTCATTACCTAATCTTAAATCTACTGAAGATGGTTGAATCTGTTTTTCATCAGTAATTGGATCGATTTCAATTCTTTTTTCATCTAAATATTTCTTTATATCAACGTCACTAAGTATTGCCATAGTTTATTCCTCACGGGATTTCATTTTTGTATGGATACGTTTTAATGTACCTCTTAAAATATTTAATTCACGACCTGCAATAAATGCACGTCCAATAATTCTTTTAACAACTATTTCCACATTTTTTCTTCTGTGTTCGGGATAGTCTAATTCAGAGATAATATTATCACATAATTTGCTGATAATTTTTTTATCTTCATAACTAGCAATTTCCAAATCTTCAACAGGATACTCCTTTTTATTTTTATATATTTCATAAAAAAGAATAGTTGCTGCATGGCTAATATTCATTATCGGGTATTCATCACTAGTTGGAATAGTAACTAGAATGTCACACATTTCCAGTTCCTCATTACTAAGTCCTTCTCCTTCTCTTCCAAACAAAAGTGCAATATTTCCATCACCATCAATACTTTTTCCAAGTTCTTCAGGTGTTATTGGAATTCGTGGAACATTATAACTACCACCAGCAGTACCTGTAGTACCTACAATAGTAGTAATCTTATTATCTTCAACAAATTCATTAATATTATCATAAATCTTCGCATCTTGAACTAAGTCTCTAGCATGACTTGCCTGATAATATGCACTGTTTTCTAACTCACATGGATTAATCAGAACTAACTTTTTAAATCCAAAGTTCTTCATAGACCTTGCTAGAAAACCAATATTGCCTGGTGTTTTTGGTTCAACAAATACACTATAAATTTTCAAATATAATCACTATGTAATATATTTGTTAAAATTTTTTAAAATAATTAACTTATGGTACATTATTTAAATATAAAAATAATTTGTTTATTTGATACTCAATTTATTAAATAAGAAGAAATAAAAATAATACTATAATTTAAAGAGGGAATATTATGTTGATGGTTACAACCCCTGATATTGAGGGAAAAACAGTTAAAAAATACTTTGGTATTGTAAATGGTGAAGGATTAATAGGTGCTAATGTATATAAGGATATTTTTTCAGGTGTTCGTGATGTAGTGGGTGGAAGAACTTCATCCTATGAAGAAGAACTAAAAAAAGCAAGAGAAATGGCATTAAAAAGTATGGAAGAAAAAGCTATAGAATTGGGTGCAAATGCCATTCTAAATGTTAGAATAAAGTATAGTAATTTAGGTGGTACTATGGGAAATACTATACTTGTAAGTGTAAACGGTACTGCAGTATTGTATTAAAAAAGTATATAAATAAGATATTCTCTTATTCATATGCCTTATTGAGTAATTCCATAATGTTTATTACATTTGTTTTGGAATTTTTCTTTTTTAATGAATCATTTATATTAAATTCACAGAATGGGCAGATTGTCACAACATAATCAACATCTATTTTGTTAATCATATCTACTTTATCGTCTGCTAATGCTTCTGCTATTTCAGGTTTTCCAGATTTTACTCCACCACCTGCTCCACAACACTGATCAGGTTTTTCCATTTCAATAAATTCTACTCCTCTAAGATTTTTAAGAATATTTCTAGGTTCTTCACTGATACCTTGGCCACGAACTAAGTGACATGGGTCATGATATGTTACTTTAAGATTTAATTCATTCATATCTTCCGGATTTAGTTTACCGTCTAAAAATTCGCTGATGTCCATAACATTTAAATTCACACCATATTCTGGATAATTATTTTTTAGTGTTGAACCACATCCAGCACATACGGTTAATATTGTGTCATAATCTTTGAAGGCTTCGTAATTCTTTTTCACTAAATCTGGTATAATGTCAATTTGTCCTGTTCTTAATAGTGGGGAACCACAACAAACTTGGTTTTCAGGAATATCTACTTCATAACCTATTTTTTTAAGAACGTTTATTAAATATTCAGCAATCCATGGTAATCTATTATCAATCATACATCCTGTAAAGAATGCAATTTTATTTTTCTTATCTGATTTGTTGTTTTTATTATATTCTTTAACAAAACCTTCTGGATATTCACTACCTTCTTTAGGTAGAACACTTCTTCCAGTATTAGAAATAGATGTTCTAATTAATTTATGAGGTTCTAAAGGTCCAACGTTTTCAGAGAATATTTTAGCTCTTAATTTTTCAATTGCTTTTCCATAAATATCTATTTCTTTAGGACAGGTTTTTGAACATTCTCCACATGAAGTACAGTAATATATTCCGTTTTCTATTGATTTTTCGGATAGTGATTCATCTTCTCTTGGATCAAATTCAATGTTTGAGAATCCTCTCATAAAAAATGGTCCAACATATTCATTGGTTTTTTTAATAACTGGACACATTGAAATACATGAAAAACAATCAATACATCCTCTTAATTGATCACATGTTTCAAATTCTTTAGGTTTAATTAATTCAGGCTTATTCTTGTTACTATCTATGTCTTCAGAAGCCATATACATATTTAAATTTTTAATTTTTTCATTTAATTCTGTTCTATCAACAATTAAATCTTTAATTACTGGAAGGTCTAACGGTTCTAAAACATCATTATCATTTATTTCGGCCTTACATGCTAATTTTGCTTTACCATTAACTTTAATTGCACAAGATCCACATTGACCAGCTCTACATGAATATCTGTATGCTATATTAGCACCATATTTTTTGTTAATTTGAGCTAATGCATCTAAGACTTTCATTTTTTCAATCTCTTCAATTTCATAAGATTCTGTGTAATGTAAATCTTTTACAGGATCATATCTTTTAATATTAACAGTAATCATACAAATCTCCCAAAAAACTATCAAACATTAAATAAATTATTTTTCTTTTCTTAAATTAGATTTTTAATGTTGTACACTATTTAAATATTTTAATTTCTTTTCTTTTAAAATTTGTTAATAAAAAACTTATACTTGATTTAATATAAATATAAATAATCTTTAATAATTAATAATAGATTTTTTTAAATTAAATTATTATTCTAATGTTTAATTACTATAAGGAGTATTATTATGAAAATAAAAGAATTATTAGATTCCGAAAAAGGAATAAAACGTTTCATGTTAGGAAATGAAGCGGCTGTAAGAGGAGTTTTGGAAGCTGGAGTTTCATTAGCAGCTACTTATCCTGGAACTCCTTCTTCAGAAATAGGTGATATCCTATTTAAAATTGCAAAAGATGCTAATGTTTATTTTGAATTTTCAGCCAATGAAAAAGTTGCTATTGAGGTGGCTGCATCTGCTGCAAGTACTGGTTTAAGAACATTTTCTTTTATGAAACATGTAGGAGTTAATGTGGCTGCAGATTCTTTTATGACTTCTGCATATATTGGAGTTGAAGGAAGTATGTTGGTTCTTGTTGCTGATGATCCATCAACATTTTCTTCACAAAATGAACAGGACACTCGTCATTTTGCTAGACAAGCTAACATACCATTATTTGAACCTTCTAATCCTCAGGAAGTTAAAGATTTTATCCATTATGCATATGGAATATCTGATCAATTCAATATTCCAGTAATTATGAGAACGACTACACGTGTATCCCATATGAGGGGAATCGTTGAAACTGGTGATTATACAAAAAATACTATAAATACTGGAGAATTTAAAGATAATGGATTGCATGTTCCAGTTCCGGAAGCAGCTCGTGTAATGCATAATAATCTTGTAGAAAAAATAAACAGTATACGTGAAATTTCTAATGAAAGTCCTTTAAACAAAATAATTGATAATGGTGCTAAAGTAGGAATCATTGCTTCAGGTGGAGCATATAATTATGTTGCAGATGTCATTAGTCAAAATAATCTTAAAATCAACGTATTGAAAATTGGATTTTCACATCCATATCCTGAAAAACTTGTTAAAGAGTTTTTAGAAGATAATGATGAAGTTTTGGTTGTAGAAGAAGTTGATCCAATTAATGAAATCGAAACATTAGCAATTGCAGGAAGATACAATATAAATACTAAAATACACGGTAAAAAGGATGGCATGTTGCCTGAAACATTTGAATATACTCCTGATATAATATTTGATTCATTGCAAAAATTAATTTCCTTTGAAGATAATAGAAACTCTCCAAATGAAGAATCTTCTATTGCATTACCAAGTAGGCCTGCAACATTATGTTCTGGATGTCCTCATAGAGCTTCATACTATGCTGCAAGAGAAGCTATTAATAGTTTAAACTTAGATATTGAAAGTATACATCCTTCTGATATTGGTTGTTATACATTAGGAATTGCACCTCCATATAAAATGGCAAATTATCTGATGTCTATGGGTGCAAGTGTTGGAACAAGTTGTGGTTTCAGTAAATCTACAGAAAATCAACCAATCATAAGTTTCATTGGAGATTCAACATTTTTCCATGCTGGTATACCTCCATTAATCAATGCAGTGCATAATAAAAACAAATTTACATTAGTTATCCTTGATAATAGGATTACTGCTATGACTGGTGGTCAAACCAATCCTGGAATACCTATTGATGGTATGGGTGATGAAGCTCCTGCAATATCTATAGAAGCATTGGTTAAATCAATAGGAATAGAATTTGTTAAAAAAATCAATCCGTTAGATGTCAAAGAAATGATTAAAGTATATAAACAGGCATTAAACTATGATGGAGTATCTGTAATTATTGCTAAATATCCATGTAATTTAATAAACAAACGACAAATACGAGAAAGAAAGTATGAAATCGTTGTTGATACTGATAAATGTGTACATTGTAACATTTGTGTTGATAAGTTAGCATGTCCAAGTATTAATGAAATTGATGGAAAAATTACAATAGATCAAGTATGTAATAAATGTGCTGTTTGTACTCAAGTATGTCCTACAAATGCAATACATAAGAAGGAGTAGATAATATGGTCTATAATATTTATATTTGTGGAATTGGTGGACAAGGAATTATTAAAACATCCATTGTAATAGGTGAAACCGCATTATCTAAAGATATGAATGTGGTGATGAGTGAAATTCATGGTATGAGTCAAAGAGGTGGTGTGGTTTCTACAGAATTAAAAATAGGTGAAGACCAAAGTCCTATAATTCAAGAAGGTGGAGCTGATTTAATACTATCCTTTGAACCTGTAGAAGCATTACGTGCTTTAAATAAATCTCATAAAAATTCAATAATAGTAACTAACATTTCTCCAGTATTACCATCAACTATTAATCAGCAAGATGTTGATTATCCTGATGTTGACTTAATAATTAAAGAACTTGAATCAAAAGTTGAAAAAGTATATGCAATTGATGCTAATGAAATAGCTAATAAGGCAGGACATCCTTTATCTATGAACATGGCTATGTTGGGTGCTGCAACAGCAATAAGTACTTTTCCTTTAGAAAAAGAAGATGTTATTGAAATGATGAAAAATCATCTTCCACCAAAATCTATTGAAATCAATTTAATAGCCTTTGAAGAAGGATATAATTCTTGTTCTTCGGATTAGTAAAATAATAAAAAAATAGTTAAATAATATTGTAAAAAAAAGTAGGAAGGATTAAATAGAATATATTTCTTCTGGGGAAATTATATTTGCTTTTCCTTCTTTTAATATTTTGAATGCATCATTCATATTATCTAGTTTTAAAATTACAATAGCATTGTATGTTTTTTGTTCTACAAATGCATATAAATATTCTAAGTTGATATTATTTTCATCTAAAACTCTTAATACTTTATTTAATCCTCCAGGTTCATCACTTATTGATACTGCTATTACTTTAGTTATTTTAACGATAAAATCCTTTTTTTCTAACTCTTCTTTAACTTTTGTTGGATCAGTTACAATTAATCTTAAAATACCAAATTCTGAAGTATCTGCTATTGATAAAGCTCTGATATTTATATTTAATTTTTCAATTATATCTAAAATATTTAATAAACGTCCTTCTTTATTTTCTAAAAATATAGATAATTGATCGACATATTCTTCTGCCATAATGTCACATCCTTATTCATTTCTTTTATCAATTACTCTAACTGCTTTACCTGATTCTACACGGTCAATAGTTTTTGGTTCAACTAATGTTACATTTACTCTTAAACCTATTTCATCATGGATTGCATGTGCTAATTTTTCTTTTATACCAACTAATTCTTTCACATTATCAAAGAATATTTCAGGTGAAGCTTCTACTTTAACTTCTATTTGATCTAATACGTCTGGTCTTGTTAATATAATCTGATAATGAGGTTCTACTCCTTTAATAGATAATAATGCTTTTTCAATTTGTGATGGGAACACACTGACACCTTTAATTTTTAGCATATCGTCTGTTCTACCAGTAATTTTATCCATTTTAACAAGTGTTCTTCCACAACCACATTTTTCATGTCTTATTTTTGTAACATCTCTTGTTCTAAATCGTATAAGTGGCATTCCTACTCTGGTTAGGGTTGTAAGAACTAATTCTCCTGATTGATTTTCAGGAAGTTGTTTCATTGTTACAGGATCAATAATTTCAGGGTAAAAATGGTCTTCATTAAGGTGTAATCCATTTTGTTCAGAACATTCCATTGCAACACCAGGGCCCATTACTTCAGTAAGACCATAAATGTTATATGCAGGAGTTTGGAATTTTTCTTCTATTTGTTGTCTCATTTCATCAGTCCAACTTTCAGATCCAAAACCGATTACTTTTAAATTTAAATCATCAGGAGTAATTCCCATTGCCTTTAATTCTTCTGCTATATGTAATCCATATGATGGTGTAAAAATTAACATGGTACTTTGGAAATCTTTCATCAGTTCTATTTGTCTTAACGTTTGTCCTGTAGAAATAGGAACAACTGTTGCACCTATTTTTTGACCACCATAATGAACTCCAAATCCACCAGTAAATAATCCGTATCCATGTGTGTTTTGAATTATATCATTTTCATCAACACCCATCATGGTGAATCCTCTTGCAATTAATTCTCCCCAAATATCTAAATCTTCTTCTGTATAACCTGATACAGTTGGTTTTCCAGTAGTTCCACTTGATGTATGTATCTCGATAATATCTTTTTGTGGAACTGCAAATAAACCGAAAGGATATGAAGCTCTTAAATCAGTTTTTGTTGTAAATGGTAATTTTTCAATATCTGCTAAAGTTTCGATATCTTCAGGATAAATTTCTTCTTCAGTATATCGTTTATGATAATAAGGCACTTCATTAAATGCTGTTTTAACAACATCTTGTAATCTTTTTAATTGTAGTTCTTCCATGTCTTCTTTAGACATGCATTCAATTTTTTCATCCCAAAACATTATTTATTAACTTCCTTTAGTTGTTATTAATATAATTTTTATAAAACATAATATTATTAATTTTTGTAAAAATTTATCATTTGATTATTCTAAAACAGTACTTTAAATTAATTATTATCAAACTATAAAACTATTAATAGTTTATAATACAACTAATTATTAGGTGAAAATATGTCTGATGATAAGATTACTTATGAGGATATACAAAGGTACGAGTTTCTTTTGTCAAAAGTGCCCCCCTTATTATTAGGGACTATGATAAAAAGAAAGTCTAATTTAGTTTCTAAATTTGAATCACAAATAACTTCAAAATTAGGTAGTTTAAATGAAGTTCAAGAAAAACAGTTAAATATTATATTAAACTCAGAAGTTTCAGAGTTACAGGAATTACTTCAAGATGCATATGAAAAATCAGGTAAAAAACAATATAAACAATTAGCTGATCCAAAAGCAACAGAATTTATAGAAAAAAATTTATCAGAACTTAAAAAAATAGTTGAAGAAAATGAATAATTCATTTTTTTTTCTTTTTATTCTTCAGAAAAGTCTTCTTCTTTTTCTTCAGAAAATACTTTGTTGATAATTATATAATCACCAATACTTGTAATATCATTTATACTTATTTCATTTTCTTTTTTAGATTTTACAAATGATGAAGATTGTTGTGCAATTTTAAATCCAAGTATTTCAAATTTTTCTAAATCAATATCAACATTACTGACTTTTCCAGCTACATTTCCTTCAGAATCTAAAACAGTTTTTCCTATTAAATTGTTTACTTTGACATTTTTTTCTTCAGATTCTGGAATTTTATCTAAAAGTTTATCTTCCAAATCTTCTATTGTGTTAGATACTTGTACATAATCTCCTACAGCAAGAATATTGTCAGAAGTAATTTCATAATACTTTTTACTTATTGGATTTCCTATAGAACCATAGACTTTGGAAATTGTGAATGTTTTCATATTTAGGTCTATTTCAGCTAATTTTGCAAGGTCTCTTGCTTTTTTGTCAATAATTTTTTTTCCTAGTAAATCTTTAGCGTTCATTTTTTGTCTCCATTCATTGTTAATAATATTTCTTTATATCATTTTGTTATAATAAAATTATGCATTAGTTAGAGTTTAAATATTCTTTAAATTCAGTAATTGTTAGTAATGGCGTGAATTTGATATTTTTTTCTTCAAAAGTTTCTTTCGCACCTTCTTCTCTATCAACTATTACAAATGCTTCAGTAATATTTCCACCATTTTCATTGATAACATTTATAGCTTTTAATAATGAACCACCTGTAGTAGTAACATCTTCTACAATGACTACGTTATCATCGTTTAAAAGTTCTCCTTCAATTTGCTTGCTTGTTCCATATGATTTTTTTTCTTTTCTTATCATTAACATAGGTTTTTTAGATATTAATGAAGTGGCAGTAGCAATTGGAACAGCACCTAAAGCAGGACCAGCTATTTTATCAATATTTTCGTTTTCAATTTTTTCTGTAATTAGATGGGCAACTGCATCTAGAATTTCTGGCATAGTGATTGCTTTTTTCATATCTACATAGTAATCACTTTTTTTACCAGAAGATAATGTAAACTCTCCAAATTTAATTACATCATTTTCTTTTAATAATTCTAATAATTTTTCTTTATAGTTTACCAATATATCCACCTTTTAAATTATTTCACTGATAATATCATTCAAATCTTCTTTTAATATGATTTTATCGCCTACACGATTTATCATTTCAAACGGAATTCTATCTTCCTCATTTGATGACATTATTTTCTTACTAAATCCACCTTTAGTTATTATTATAGATTCAATTTTGTGGGATGTAGTGTCAATTTCTATATCTTTCACTTTTCCTATGATATTTGCTGAACTATCCAATATTTCTTTTCCAATAATATCATCTAATAAACGCATATTAATCACTAATATAATATTTTAATAAAAATTTATATAAATCTATTTTAATTTTTATGATGTTAAATAACATATATAATATATAATTATTATTGTAGGAATTAACATTATGAAAATATATGTATTAGATGCTTCTGGTTTAATAAACGGCTTTTTTTCAAAGGATTCATTAAATTTAATGACTTCTTCAACTGTAAATGAAATTAAAGATATCAATACAGAAATATTGTTACAAAATTGTTTAAATGAAGGTATAATAAAAATTGAAGATGTTGATTATACTAATGATGAGGAAATTAGAGGAGTATTACTTTCTAGTGGTGATTTTACAAGATTATCTCAAACGGATAAGGATATTGTTGCACTAGCATTAAAACATAAACATGCTGGTGATGAGGTTATCACTGTCACAGATGATTATTCAATGCAGAATACTCTTAAACTTTTAAATTTAAAATTCAAATCTGTTAGAACAAAAGGAATTAACAAAACAATTCAATGGAAAAAGATTTGTAAAGGTTGTAGAAAAGAATATCCTTCAGATACGCAATTAGAAGAATGTGATATTTGCGGTTCTCCAATTATTAGAAAACGTATGAATGCTCACAGTAATTATTAAAAGGTAATACTATGAAATTTTTGAAAATAGGTGTAATAGTTCATGGTCCAAAAATCATTGATACTGGATGTGCTGAAAAAATAATTAATATACTTAAAGATTATGGTGAGGTGACTTGCAGATTAGGTGGAACAATGGGTAGGACTGCAGTTATAGATGCTCATTTGGAAGATATTATTAATATTGAAGATAAGTTATTGCCCAGTCAATCAATAAAATTATTGTCTGAAGATAATGATGTGTTATTTTTATTAAATTATGGTAAATCAGTTATTACAGGGCATACTTTTGGTTATAAAGTCTTAAATAATGCGGGAGATAATATTAATCTAATCCAGATTGAAAGACCAAATGAAGATGATGGAGTTATAATTCAGTGGAATGATTTTGAAAATATTAGTCTTATTAACAAATTATCTAAACGATTATCATTAAAAGCTATACCTTCAAAGGATGCAGTTAAACTTGTCAAAGATTTAACGGGATTTTATGAAGAAAAAAGTATTGTTAAACGTAAAGTGGCTGGTGTTTCACCTGGTGAAAATATTATGATGAACGGTATTATAATAGGTAAAGTCACAGAAGATGAATTAACAATTATTGCAGAAAACAATAATATAGTGAAGATGATTGGAGGAGAAATTAAACAACATGGAATTGAAAAGTTAGGGGCTGTTGATTTAACTAAAGCAATAATCAAAACAGGATTACTTAGAACTACTGATAATATTCAACCTCGTTCTATAGAACATATTCCAAATAAACAGCTTAAAGCAGTATTTTTAAACCATGCTGCTGAAGATATTTATAAATATAAAGATGCTGATGTATTGCTTTCTGTGGGTGATGATACTACTTTATTATCTTCAGATATATTGTATAGATTTAATGTTCCTGTGATTGGAATTACTGATGGTGATCTGGATAAAGTTGTGTTGAAAGGATTTAAATTGGATGAATCATTGATTATTCAGGTTGAATCAGGATTTGATGATATAATTGGTAATTCTATTCATGAAATTATATTTAACAATGATGAATCTATTGAAATAGAAAATATTGATGAATTTAAGAAGAAAATACTTGAACTAATTAAAGATTCTGGTGTAGAATATACTATTGTAGATAAACAATTATAATAAGATAATTTAAGAAATATTATAATATTATTTAATCATTTTTTTAAGAAGGAATTTTTTTGGATTTTAATGAAATTGTAGAATCAATTAGAACTTTTAAAGGTGTTACTCGTAAAAGATCTATTGCAGATGTAAGAGAAAAATTAAAAGATACATACAACATTTCAGGTAAAGTACATTTGGCTTTTGGGGATGATGCTGCAGCTATTGATATTGGAAATGATTTGTTGATGTTAATGGCTACTGATGGAATATGGGGGTCTTTAATGGATATTAATCCATGGTGGTCTGGTTATTGTTCAGTATTAGTTAATGTGAATGATATTGCTGCTATGGGTGGAATTCCTATGGGAATGACTAATGTTTTATCATCTTCAAATCCAAAGATTACAGAAGAGATAATGGATGGAATTAATGAAGGGGTTAAAAAGTTCGGAGTTCCGATGGTTGGAGGCCATACTCATCCTGATACTCCTTATGAAGCATTAGATGTTGCAATTAGTGGTATTGTTGGAAAAGATGATGTATTACCTAGTTGTGGAGCAAAAATGGGTGATAATGTAATTGTTGCAATAGATTTGGATGGAAGTGTATATCCCGGAACTGAAATAAATTGGGACACTACAAGTGATAAGTCACCAAAATATGTTCAGGATCAAATTAAAGTAATGAATACTATTGCAAAAAAACATTTGGTAAATTCATGTAAGGATATTAGTAATCCGGGTATCGTTGGTACTTTAGGTATGCTCTTAGAAGCTTCTAATATGGGTGCGGACATAGAATTGGATGCAATTCCAAAACCTGAATCTATGGATTGGATTAGTTGGTTAAAAATGTATCCTGGTAGCGCTTTTGTTTTAACTGCTTCTGATGAAAATACTGATGAATTGATAAGTATGTTAAATAAGCAACACATAGATGCAAATTGTATAGGAACTGTCACTGATAATCATACTTTATCAATGTCTTATGAAAATAATTCAAAAACGGTTTTTGATTTTAATTCAGAGATTATCATGGGATTTTCTGAAGATAAATAATTCTAAATTTTAACCTTCTCTTTTATTATTCTTTTTTTATATTATTATTATTTAAATCTATTAATACTATTAAAATCATAAATAAAACTTATAGAAATACTTCATATAATTTCTAAAAAAATAAGAATTGATAACGATTTATCATATTCTTAATTGAGGCGAAAAAATGCAAGTTATAGTCAATGATGTTGAAATGGATGTGGATGCTGGTTCAACCGTTGAAGATGTAATTAAATTATCTGATGCACCTTACATTGAAGGTTCTGCTATTGCCTTAATTGAAGGTAGACAAGA
>AUXO010009940.1_pt1 | contig 22413 bp, 19 predicted proteins | sample 768731 | NCBI WGS metagenome assembly AUXO01 (sample SAMN02715735, study PRJNA202380) | gut metagenome | biome: sheep rumen | host: Ovis aries | place: New Zealand: Palmerston North | reverse complement strand
TGGAGTAGTACTCAAGAGGCTGAAGAGGCGTCCCTGCTAAGGATGTAGACCGGGGTAACCTGGTGCGAGGGTTCAAATCCCTCCTGCTCCGCCATTTTAATAATGACCAGTAATGGTTATTTTTTTTGTATAAAATTATAAACATAATCCAATATATCATTAAGAGGTGAGTTATATTGGCAATTAATAAAGTAGAAATAACAGGAGTTAATACTTCTAATTTAAAAACATTAACTTCTAAAGAAATGAATAATTTATTTGAAAAATTAAAAATTGATAAAAATGATACTATAACAAGAGAAAAAATAGTTATGGGTAATTTAAAATTAGTATTAAGTATTTTAAAAAAATATAATAATCGAAATGAAAATATGGATGATTTATTTCAAATAGGGTGCATTGGTTTATTAAAAGCTATTGATAATTTTGATTTATCTTTTGGTGTTAAATTTTCTACATATGCAGTTTTAATGATTGAAGGCGAAGTAAGAAAATATTTAAGGGATAATACAACCATAAGAGTTTCTAGAAGTGTGAAAGATAATTCTTATAGGATTTTAAAATTTAAAAATGACTATCTATTATTAAATGGAGTAGAACCAAGTGTAGAAGAAATTAGTAAAAATTTAGATATTTCAAAAGAAGATATAGTTTTTTCTTTAGAAGCAACAAAAGCAATAGTTAGTTACTTTGAACCTATTTATGATGATGGTGGTGAAACTATATTTTTATTTGATCAATTAACTAATGATAAGAATGAGAATGCACTAGTTGATGAGATTATATTAAAGGAAGCTATAAGTAAATTAAAAGATAAAGAAAAAAAAGTATTATTAGAAAGATATATGTATGGTAAAACTCAAGTAGAATTAAGTGAAGAATTTAATATAAGTCAAGCTCAAATATCAAGAATAGAAAAAAATGCCATAAATAACATAAAAAAATTAACACTTTAATATAATTAATAGAGGTGAAGTTATGAGACTTTCTGATTTGCAAGACAAGGATGTAGTTGATTTAAAAAGCGGAATAAAAGTCGGTAATATAGTTGATATTAAGATAAACATGAATGGAGAGGTGTCATCTTTAATAGTAGAAAAGAAAAGATATAGTAAATTATTTTCTACTAATGATGAAATAGATATACCATTTGATAAAATAGCAAAGATAGGAGAAGATGTTATTTTAATTAAAGATATGTAAAGTTTTAAAAAAAAAGTTCATTTAATCCTTCTTTTTAGTTATAATTAACTTGTGGAGGTATTTATGGATAAGAATAAGAAATTATTATTTCTATCAGGGATATTTATTATAATAAATATGTTATTTAGTTTGATTATATTTAGTATTACAAAAAAAATTACTAATACTGATTTAATTCTTTTAATCATAGAAGGAATGTCATTAATTATTTCATTAGTGTTATCACTAAATAAAAAAATTGATTTATCAAAATATAGGGGATTATTAATAATCTTATCAATATTGTTTTTTATTTTTAATATAATCTCTGGTGTTCTAGGTTTTATTGTATTAAAAAATATTGATAAAAGAGAGAAGAGAGAATTACCTAAATTAGAAATATATCATGAATATAAATGGTATATTTATATATTAGTATTTGGTGCAAGTTTAGCATGTATATTCTTTTTACCAGATTTATTAAAAAGTAGATTACTAGTAAGTTTATTATATGTATTATTAATTGGTATGAACATCTTTATATTAAGAAAAGATATAAAGAATAGTTTAATAAATTTTAAAGAATACTTTAGAGAGTACAATTCATATGTTCTTGGAATGTATCTAAAATCATTAGCTGTAATGTTCATATTAAATATTTCAATTAGGATGTATACTGGAATTGAAACTGCAACAAATCAGGAGAACATAGTTTCAATTTTAGATAAGTTCCCATTATATACAATATTATTATCAGTTATATTCGCTCCTATATTAGAAGAGTTATTATTTAGAGGCTTAATAAGGAAATTAATTAATAATAAATGGGTATTTATTATATTTAGTGGCTTTTTATTTGGCACACTTCATGTAATTGATGATTTTCAAAGTTATCAAGAATTATTATTTATATTAGTATATAGTAGTTTAGGATGCTTTTTAGCTGCTATATATTATAAAACTAATAATTTATGTGCTAATATATATTTTCATTTTTTACAAAATTTTATTTCAATGTGTGCCTTAATACTAGTTAAATTTTTGGTGTAAAAAAAGAACTTATTTATAAAGTTCTTTTTTTAATTTATCAATATTATCATTCATTATAGATATATAATTAATACCTTCATTTTTATCATTTGTTGTTATATTATTGATTGTATCTATTTCAGCTTTTTTTAAATCTTTACATTCTTCCATTATCTTTTTTACATTCTCATTATCTTCACTACCTTTAATAGTAAAAATGTAGTCTACATTACCATTATTTATTGCATCTACTGCAGTTAAATAATAACTTTCAGTAAATGTTTCATCATCCAAAGATATTATATTGAAACCATATTTCGATAAGAATTTGAATTGATTAGAAGAAACTAAAATTGTAGTATCTTCTGAATTTTCAGCAATTGCTTTTAGTTCAGCATCTATACTAGATAAGTCAATTTTTAATTTGTTATATTTATTTTCAATTTCTTTATCAATAGTTTTACTTGTTACATACTCTTGTAATCCTTCTTTTACATTTTTAGCAATCATTAGTATATTTGATGGATTAATCCATATTTCATCCATAGAGTTTGTATAATCAATTTTATTAGTCGCATCGATTATTTTAATATTTTTATTTTTATTTATTATTTTAACAACCAAATCTTTCTCATTATCTATACCATTATAAATTACTAAATCACTATCAGCAAAATCAGTTATTTGTTTATCTGTAAATTTATATTCATAAGGATTTATACCTTGTGGATACATATTATAAATATCAGCGTAGTCACTATATAATTCTTTAGTAACATATTCGATTGGATAGACACTTGTATATATTTTTATATCTTCCATTGAATCACTTTTACAACCAGTTAGTAACAATGTAATCATAACCAAACCCAAAGCTAAAAATCTTTTTTTCATTTATTTTTCCTCCTAATTGGTATTGGATCATAAATTGAACTATGATTCCAAGGTGTACATTTTAATAATCTTTTAAATGTCAAATAACTTCCATAAAAAAAACCATATTTTTCATAAGCTTCTTTTGAATAATTTGAACAAGATGGTATAAATTTACAGTTTTTATGTGAACTAATTGGTAATTTTTGGTAGATGTTTATTAAAAAAATCATTATTCTTGACATTTAATCACCATAAATATTGTAACATAAAAAACATTGTGTAGCAATTTTTTTTAATGTATGATAAAATGATATTTAGAGTAAAGGCAGGTGAGTTTAGTTGTATAATAAAAGAGGTTTATCTAAACCTCAAAAGATAATAATTATTATATTAATGATTATTATTACTATTTTTTTAGGTATATCGGCTATACTGATTTCTAATAAAGATATTAAAAGAGTAAGAGGTAATTCTAGAACTATGATGTTTTATCTTGATGGACATGATTTAGAAAGTAAAAATGGTCTTGCAACAATCGAACTTGAGTCTATTGTTCCATCTAATGTAGATTTAAATAATATTAATGTATTATTTTATACAGGTGGAACTAAACTATGGCATAATAATTATATTAGTTCAAATGAAAATGCCATTTATAAATTAACTAATAATGGTTTAGAAAAAATTAAATCATTTGGTAAAAAAAGTGTAGGTAATCCTAAGACATTAACTGAGTTTTTAGATTTTTCTTATAATAATTACAAGGCTGATAGTTATGATTTATTCTTTTGGGATCATGGTGCAGGAATAACTGGTGGTATATTTGATGAATTATTTCAAAATGATATGCTCGATATAGAGGAATTTAAAACTGCTATGGCTAATTCTCCATTTAATAAAAATAATAAACTAGAAACTGTAATTTTTATGACTTGTTTAAATGGAAATATAGAACTAGCCAAATTATTTTCAGATTATGCAAACTACTTTGTAGCATCAGAAGAAGTATCTTATAGTAGTTTAGATTACGGGTCATTTGGATTTATTAGTTCAATTGATAAATCTAGCTATGGTAATGAAGTAGGAAAAGCATACATTGATGAATATATAAAAGTTGTTGAATCAGTAAAAAAGAAATCGTTTGGAAAAGTAGATTCAACTTATTCAATAGTTGATTTAAATAAGATATCACCTTTAGTTGAAAAAATAGATAAATTCTTTGGAAAAATTAATGCAAGAAAAGATTACAAATTTTTAGCTGATGTTAGAGCAAATATGCATCAATATGGTGAAATAGAAGAAGGAACTTCTGATTATGATACTGTTGATTTATATGAACTTATAGATAATTTAAAAACTTATTCTAAAAAAGATGCTGAAGATATAAAGAATTATATTAAAAATGAAGTTGTATTATATAATTATAGTTTAAATACACATTCAAATGGGTTGTCTATATATTTTCCGTATACAGGATCAGGTGTAGCCAAAAATATGAGTTTAAGTTATTATCAAAAAATAGATGTTAGTAAAAATTATAAGAATTTTATACAAGATTTTTATAAAGTTCAAACCTCAACAGCATATAATTTTGCATCTGATATATCTGATAATGAAGTATTATTTAAAGATGGAAAATTATTATTTGAATTAAATGGAAATCAAAAAATCAATTATTTAAAATCATCATATATGATATTAAAAAAGAATAATGAAGATTTTTCTGTAGTTTATAAGGGAAATGAAACAGAATTAAATGGAGATTATGCTGTTGCTAATATTACAGGTAATTTAGTAAAAGTTGTAAATGATGATAATGGTAGTGAGGCATTAATTCAAGTTAGTTCTCCATCAAAAGATAATAATATAGAAAAATATGATACAATATCATATATTTATAATAATGAAGATAAAGATTTATCTGATGTATCTATATATTTTGATAATGAAAATATAACTGATAAACATGATGCGTTTATAATAAATAGTAGAGAAGGATTTTCTTTAAATTCTGGATTAATAATTGATTTAAAAAAATATGGTAAAAAAGAGTTTATAAAAGATAAATATAAAATATTAAATTCAAATGGTGAATATATTGATAATTGGTATGAAAATTTATCAGATGATATATTTACTATTGATGAAAATAATTATCACTTTGAAAAAGTTGATATAAATAAAGATGAATACTATTGTATATTTGTTGTAACTGATATACAAAATAATAATTACTATTCAAAATTAATTAAGTTAAATTAGAAGGAGGAATTAATATGAATTGTAAAAAATGTGGAAATGTTATAAATGAAAATGATAAGTTTTGCCCAGTATGTGGTGAAGCAAATGTAGTGCAATCTGCACCAGTTATGGAAAATGCAACAGCACCAGTAACAGCAGAATCTGTTACTCCTGTAGCTCCTGTAACACCAGTAGAACTTGTAGCTCAAGTTACTGAGCCAAGTACACCAGCTCAGCCAACACCAATTATTACTGAACCAATAATAAATAATCAAGCAACAACTCAAATAGAACCAAAAAAGAAAAATGGTGCATTTATAATAATTGTTATAATACTTGGATTAATTATAGTAGGTTTAGGAGTATTTATAGCTATAAAATTATTAGGAAATAATGATAGTTCAAATAACTCATCAACTACTCCAAGCTCTACACCTGAAATCAATAATAATAGTAATAATAACAATAATAGTAATAATACAACACCAACATCAACTACTAGCAGCACAACTACAACAATTGGTAGTTATACATTTACATTACCCACTGGTATAAATGTAGCAGAAAAAGATGGTGAAAAGTATTATGGTAATGATAATGTTGTTTTCTATTTAGATACAATGTACTATAGTTATAACAATATATTAACTAATATTGGTCAAATTAAAGAAAAAATGGGTATTTATTATACAATTTTAGATAGTAAAGAAGTTACTATAGATAGTACTAAATTTTATATAATTCAACTTGTTGCTGATGGTGTAGAATTAGAATATTTCTATACTTCACTTGATGAATATGAAACTTTAACTGGAACTATGAAGTATCAAACAATTTCTAGAGAAAAAGCATATAGTTTTATAAATCAAATGTTAAAAACTAAGAAATCAGGTGCTTCATCATTTGCTGGAAATGAAGAAGAATTTAAAATAATTAAGTCACCTGTTATAAAAGATGTAAAAGTAAAATAATTAATGAGAATGTCTTTATGACATTCTTTTTTTTTGATATAATTAAGGGAATAGATAATTTATATAAAATATATTATATGTTTTTAAGTAGGAGGAATTATGAATAATAAAGGGAAAAAAATAATAATTTTAATAATGGCTTTAATTATTATAGTACTTGCTGGTATTTCAATTTTTTTATTTAATTCAGGTAATAATAAAACAAGAACTATTATGATTTATATGGCAGGAAGTGATTTAGAGAGTAGATCAGGAATAGCAACTTCCGATATATCGTCAATAATAGGTAAAAATATTAACTTAAAGAACAATAATATATTAATATATTCAGGTGGCACAAAAAGATGGTTTAATTTTATGAATCCAAATGAAAATGCCATTTATAAATTAACAGCAGATGGTTTTATAAAAGAAAAAAGTTATGATAAAGCTAATTTAGGAGATTCTAATAGTTTTTCAGAATTTTTATCATACGGGTATAATAATTATAAAACTGATGAATATGATTTAATATTTTGGAATCATGGATTAGGAGTTATGGGTAGCATAATGGATGAAAATTCAAAAGATTATCTAGATTTGGTTGAAATCAATGAAGGATTAAAAAATAGTCCATTTTCATCAAATAATAAAATAGAAACTATAGTATTTAGAACTTGTTTAAATGGTACAATAGAAATGGCATCAAATATTTCTGATTATGCTAATTACATGGTAGCTTCTGAAGAAATAACACTTGGCTCTAATGAAACTAGTGTACTTGATTTTTTAAATAATATTAATAAAGTTAAAAATGGTTATGATTTTGGTTATAATTTTATTAATTCATATAAAAAGCAAATTGATGAATTAGATTATTTTGGGGAACCAAGTTCAACATATTCAATAATTGATTTAAATAATATTAAGAATCTTATAAGTAAGATGGATACTTTCTTTAAGCAAATAGATGTTAGCAAAAATTATGGAGATATTGTAAGACTTCGCTCGAATTTAAATCAATATGCTGTTGATACATATGGGATTGAAGATTATGATACAGTAGATTTATATGAATTAATTAATACCATATCAAAAAAATTTAACATTGAAAGTAAAGATTTATTAAAATATATAACTAATGATGTAGTAAAGTATAATTGGACTACAAACGATTATTCAAATGGATTATCAATTTATTTTCCATATAAAGCAAAAGATAGTGTTAAAGAAAAAGGATTAGAATTATATACTAAAATAAATATGAGTAATGAATATAAAAAGTTTATCAATTTATTTAGTAATGAAGGAGTTAAAGATAAATATAAATTTAGTTATGAACTAAGTGATAATGAAACTATAGTAGATGATACTTCTAATGAATTTAAAGTTAAATTAACTGACGAAGAAATTAATAATTACGCTTCATCATCTTATTTAATTTTTAAAGAATTAGATGATGGATATTATATGCCAGTTTATGCATTTGATGATTCGAAAATAGTAGATGGTTATTTAGTTTCAAATATAAATCAAGGATTAATAAAAATAGTAGATGAAAATGATAATTCAGAGGCATTCTTTAATCTTTATGGTGTTAAAACAACAGATAATTATAAAGAATACAAAACCGTTGTAACATTATGGAAAACACTAGAAGGAGATCATTTTTTAACTAATTTTAATGGAACATTACATTTGAGGGTAGATAAAAATAATAAAATATACGCAGATGAAGTATTAGTAGATAGTGGTATTGCTAATGAATTTACTTTTGCATCAGGAGTAACTTATAAATTATCAGATTTTGAACGTATAGATTTATATGAATTTAGTTATGATGTAACTGATGAAAATGGTAATTATAAAACTGATTGGGAATATAATGATGTAAAGAGATTATTTAGGATAGAAGACAAGAAATATCATTTTAAATTAACCAATATAAAAGATGAAGAGGGTAAGTTTTTTTGCAGGTTTAAAATAACAGATTTACAAGGGAAAAGTCATTATTCTAAATTTGTTCAAATCAATTAAAAAAAGCTTTAAAAGCTTTTTTATTTTTCTTCTATATATAGTTTTGTCGGTAAAAATTCTTTAACATCATCTAATGTTATTTTTTTATAATCTCCACCTAAATATGAAATGTTATAAGTGTAATTATCATTTATTTTTAAATATGCAAATATTGATTCTGCACTTTTATCTTTTTCTTTACTGTAATATGATGCTTTGTAATAATAGACATCATAGTCTAAGTGCTTAAAACTTCCTTTTTCAAATTTAATATCATCTCTATTAGCATTAAGCCATGCATCTGACATTATATTTTCACAATTTGCAATATTTTTTTTACAACTTTCTATTTTTGAATCTATATTTTTTTCATCCATATTTTTATTTAGACCTATAGATATATTAATTAGAGATAGTTCATATAATGATCTAAAATCAGCAGTAATGTTTCCTTTTGAAAATGACAAAGTATTAAAATAATTTATAGTATTTGGATTATAGTCATCTAAATTCTTGTTAGCCTTTGAATTATAATCTTTTGTGTTAATTTTATAACTAGCATTTATATATGAATATTTGTAATTTGAATCTAAATATGAATATTTTAAATTACCAATATAATAACCATCTTTAATATTAATAGCTAATTCTTCTGGATTAATTTTCTCATATGTAATATTCTTAATAAGATTTATAATATTTTTTTTATCTATTTTATTAAAATTTTTACCAGTATAAAGGTTAATTGTTTGATAAAAACCGTAATCTGTTTTATAGTATACTTTTGTTTCATAATCTTTATATAAAATTTTATAATTGTTTTCATCAATATATTCTTCGTTATCATAGATAAAATTCTTTTTTAATTTTTCTTCATTATCATATGTATCAAAACTAAGTGATAAGCTTACTTCTGAATTTTTAAAAGTATAATATGCTCTATATATAGTTGAACCATAATCTTTAAATAATACATTTGGATACTTAATTTTTGCTTTATAATATGAATTATTTTCTTTATTATAACCATCTTTATTATATGATATGTAGAAATAGTCATTAACAAGATATTTTTTATCTAATATATCATTTACTTTTTCTAAATCTATATTGTTAATTGATTTAGTTACTTTGCTATTACTACCATTTTTTTTAGGAATTAAAAAGTATATTGAAATAACACCTAATATTAGAACTAATAACGATAAAATAATAATTAAAATTTTCTTTTTTTTATTCATAAACACCATCCTTTAAATTAATTATAACATATAAATTTTTGTATAGATTTTTTTTTATTACTTGTGTAAATAATTAATATATTATATAATTATATTTGAATAGGAGAGAGTTATATGAATTGTAAAGGATGCGGATCAGCATTAGATAATAAAAAACCAACATGCCCTTATTGTGGTGCAGAAAATCCATTATATGAAAAAGAAAAGGAAGATAAGCAAATTGTAGTAAATAATACAATCAATAATAATGTTTCTACTGACAATAAGAAGAGTAATTCAGTTCTTAGTGTTATTGTAGGTATTATAGCATTTATTGTAACTTATATAATTGTAACTAAATTATTAAAATAGTCTAAAGTTAGACTTTTTTTTATATTCAAAATATAGTATAATTTATTTGGTGAAAAGAAATGAATATATTTAGTAGATATGGAATTGATTTAAATAATGAATTAATAAAAAGAGCATTTACTCATTCTAGTTATGTTAATGAAAATAAAGAAGGAGAAGATTATGAAAGATTAGAATTTTTAGGTGATAAAATTCTTGATTTTATAGTTAGCGAATATCTTTATGTTAATGATGATTATGATGAAGGAAAAATGACAAAACTAAGAGCTAGCTATGTTTGCGAAAATGCTCTATATACTTACGCAAAAAGTTTAGATTTCCCTAAGTATTTAAGACTAGGTAAGGGTGAAGAATTAACTGGTGGTAGAGAAAAACCATCAATTATTGCTGATACATTTGAATCATTTTTAGCTGCAGTTTATATGACTAAAGATTTTGAAACAGTAAGAAATATTGTATATGATGTAGTTATCCCTTATATTGAAAATGAAGAAGATTTATTTTTACATGATTATAAAACAAAATTGCAAGAAATAGTTCAAACTGATCAAAAGAGTACATCTTATGAATTAATTAATGAAGAGGGACCAGCAAACAATAGAACATTTACTTCAGTAGTTAAAATAGATGATGTAGTTCTAGGAAAAGGTACTGCTAATTCAAAAAAAGAAGCAGAACAAGAAGCTGCTAAAGATGCTTTAAGTAAATTAGAAAGATAGTTAAGAACAAGTTAACCTTGTTCTTTTTTTTTATTTATTGTATAATAATTTAGTAGAAAAAATAGTAGGTGAAAGTATGTATTTAAAGAAGTTAAAAATGGTAGGTTTTAAATCTTTTATAAATCCAACTGAAATAGAATTTAATACAAGAATTACAGGTATAGTTGGCCCTAATGGATCAGGTAAAAGTAATATAGTAGATGCTGTACGTTGGGTACTTGGTGAACAATCTGTAAAATCACTTCGTGGTGAAGGTAATATGGGTGATGTTATATTTTCGGGAAGTAAAGGAAGAAAAGCTGCTAACTATGCTTCTGTTGAATTATATTTTGATAATACTGATAGATACCTTTCACTTGAAACTGATGAAGTAGTTATTAAAAGAACTGTATATAAATCATTAGAAAATGAATATATGATTAATAATGTTAAATGTAGATTAAAAGATATAACTGATTTATTTATGGATACAGGGGCATCAAAAGAATCTTATAATATTATTTCACAAGGTGATATTGGAAATATTTTATCTACTAAAGCAGAGGATAGAAGAGTTATATTTGAAGATGCATCTGGAGTTTTAAAGTACAAAAAAAGAAAAGAAGAAGCATTAAAAAAATTATCTAAAACTAATGATAATTTAGTTAGAGTAAATGATATTATACTTGAAAATGAAGAAAGATTAAGCCCATTAAAAGAACAAAGTGAAAAAGCTAAAGTTTATTTAAAAGATAAAGAAGAACTTGAAAATATAGAAGTAGCCCTAGTTGTAAACGATATAGATAAATATAATTATGTATATAAAGAATCTAAAGAAAAAATAGAAGAATTACAACTAAAAATTACTGAAATATTATCAAAGACAAGCCATAATCAGGCAAATATTGAATCTATTAAACAAAGAGTTGATGATTTAAATAGAGAATTATATGAAAAGAGTCAAGAACAAGCAGTAATTAGCGCTAACGTTGAAAAATATCAAGGTGAAAAAAACTTAATTAGTGAAAGAAGTAAATATGAATCAAATGATTCTAAACTACATGAAAATATAGTTCTGTTAAAAGAACAATTATTATCTATAGAAAATGATATTTCTTTATTAAACAAGAATATTGAAATGGATAATAAAGAAAATACTAGATTATCCTTATCTTTAGAAGATATTTCTAAGGAAATAGCAAATAATGAAAAAGAAAAATTAAATTTAGTAAGTGAAACTAATAGCAAAATTCGAGAAATAAGTTTACTTAAAAATAGAAAAGATACATTAGAAAATGAAATAGAAAATAATTCATCACTCCCTAGTTCAGTTAGAAATGTACTTAGTAATCCTAAATTAAGAGGTATTGAAGGTATAGTAGGGAAACTATTTGAAACAGAAGAAATGTATACTAAAATGGTTGATGTAGCTTTAGGTAATTCATCATCATATATAGTTACAATTAATGAGAATAACGCTAATGATGCTGTAGAATATTTAAAAACAAATAATCTAGGAAGAGCTACTTTTTATCCTTTATCAGTTATAAAAGGAAGAAATATAGACACTGAAAATTATAATAAAATAAAATATGAAGATAGTTTTATTGATATTGCATCAAATCTTTTAAAGTTTGATAATAAATATAAGAATATTATAGAAAATTTATTAGGTAATGTAATAGTTGTTAAAGATTTAGTTTCCGCAAATAAAATATCAAAAGTTATTAATAATAAATATAAAATTGTTACCCTAGATGGAGATGTTGTTAATCCTGGAGGGTCAATTACAGGCGGATCTTATAAAAGTAAAAATAGTATTTTAACTAGTAGATATGAACTTGAAGAAGTTATTAAGAAAATAAGTAAGGCTGAAAATGACTTATCAATTTTAGAAGATAATATTAATATAAATGATGAGTATTATGCTAAACTTGATAAAGAAAGAAAAGATTTATTAGTTGATATTAATTCTAGAAGTGAATTGTTAAAAGAAAGAAATAACAAGAAAGAAGAATTAACTATAAGAAAAGAATCTATTAATTTAGAATTAAATAGCAATTTGAACACAGTTAATAATGTGTTATCTAATGAAGAAGAAACTATTATTAATAAGTATTATGAAGAAAAACAAAAACAAGAGCAAATTAAAATCGAAATTGAAAATATTTTGAAAACAATAGATAGAACTAAAGAAGAATTGCAAAATGAAGAAGCTAATTTAAAGATAGATAATAGCGATTATAATAAGTATCAGGATGAATTAAAGAAAAATGAAATTCAAGTAAGCAAGTTAGATGTTAAATTAGATAATTTGTTAAACATTTTAAATGAAGAGTATTCTATTACATATGAAAAGGCAAAAGCAAATTATATATTAGAACTTAATGAAGATGAAGCAAGAACTAGAGTAAATAAATTAAAGAGAGAAATAAGAGAACTTGGAGAAGTTAACGTTTCATCTATTGAAGAATATGAAAAAGTAAATGAGAGGTATATATTCTTAACTACACAAAAAGAAGATTTATTACATGCTAAAGATATGCTTTTAGATATAATTAATCAAATGGATGAAGTGATGAAAGAAAAGTTTATTGAAACATTTAAACAAGTTCAAATTGAGTTTAAGGATACTTTTAGAAAACTATTTGGTGGTGGAGATGCTGAATTAAAATTAACTGATCAAAATAATATTTTAGAAACAGGTGTAGATATAGTAGCACTTCCTCCTGGTAAAAAATTACAACACATATCTTTACTTTCAGGAGGAGAAAAGACATTAACAGCAATTGCACTATTATTTGCGATATTAAAAATTAGACCAGTACCATTCTGTATATTAGATGAAGTTGAAGCTGCTCTTGATGAAGTAAATGTTGATAATTTTGGTAAATATTTATCTGAATATAAAGATAAGACTGAATTTATAATTATTACTCATAAAAAGAAGACTATGGAATATGCAGATGTATTATATGGTATTACAATGCAAGAATCTGGTGTATCTAAATTAGTTAGTGTTAAATTAGAAGAAATAAAAAATTAGGAATCATTTCCTAATTTTTTTATTATTTCTGATGCAGATTTAGAATACGCTCTAAATAAACCTCCAGCACCTAATTTAATTCCACCAAAATATCTAACTACAACAATTAATATATTATTTAAATTGTTTTTTTCAATAACATTAAAAATTGGCATTCCTGCAGTTCCTTTTGGCTCACCATCATCATTTATTTTGCCTGTATTATTAATTTTGTATACATATACAACATGCCTTGCTTTTTTATGTTCATTTCTTATATTATTAATTATTTCATCTACTTTTGTTTCATCATCTAATTTATATAAATAACTAATAAATCTAGATTTTTTAATTTCAAATTCATTTGTAACCATATAATTTCACCATTTTAATTATAACAAATTTAAATAATATATGATATAATTTTACTAGATTAAAATATAAAATTGTTTTATAATAACAAACTACTAATGAAAGAAGGTGAATATATGGATAAAGAAATAAAAGAAAATATAAAAAAGAAACTAGCATTATTACCTGATTCTCCAGGATGTTATTTAATGAAAGATAAAAATAATACAATAATTTATGTTGGTAAAGCTAAAATACTAAAAAATAGGGTTAAAAGTTATTTTAGAGGAGAAAAGTTTGGTAAAACAAAACTATTAGTAGATAATATAGTTGATTTTGAGTATATTGTAACTGGGTCAGAAAAAGAAGCATTATTATTAGAAATTAATTTAATTAAGAAGTATGATCCAAAGTATAATATTATTTTTAGAGATGATAAACAGTATCCATATATTAAACTTGAATATGATAAGTACCCTGAACTTTCTATAGTTAGACCAAGTAAAAGAATGAAACAAAAAAATGTAAGATTATTTGGACCTTATCCAAATAGCTACGCTGCTAAAAAGATAGTTCAAATATTAAATAGAATTTACCCATTAAAAAAATGCAAGACATTTAAAGATGATTTATGTTTATACTATCATATTGGTGAATGTTTAGGTTATTGTAAACTAGATATAGAAAAAGAAAAAATGGATAATATGGTTATGGAAATAATATCATTTTTAAACGGAAATTATCATGATATTATTAAAAGACTAGAAGAAGAAATGTATGAAGCTTCTGATAAATTAAATTTTGAAAAAGCTAAAGATTTAAAAGAAGTAATGGATTATATAAAAATTACTTTAGAAAGACAAAAGATTGATTTTAATGACAATATTGACAGAGATATATTTAATTATTATGTTTATAAAGATTATATATCTATTCAAGTATTACATAGTAGAAATGGTAATTTAGTTGAAAGAGATAGTTATATATATGAATTAAATGAAGATGAAATTGATGTATTAAGTAATTTTATTATATCGTTTTATGAACAAGATGAAAGACTTAAGCCTAAAGAAATATTTGTTCCAGATGGAATAGATAATTTACTACTAAGTGAAGTATTAAATGTTAAAGTTATAACACCAATAAAAGGTGATAAAAAGAGATTACTTGATATGGCTAAAGAGAATGCAAAAATTAAGATTGAAGATAAGATATCACTTATAAAAAATGATTATAATAGGACTATTAATGCGAATAATGAACTTGGAAAATTGTTAGGAATAGATGTACATAGAATTGAATCATTTGATAATTCTCATTTATTTGGTGATTTTAGAGTTAGCGGCATGGTAGTTTTTATTGATGGAAAAAAGAGTACTAAAGATTATAGAAAATATAAAATTGTAGGAGAAGAAAAAGATGATTATCATATGATGCAAGAAGTTGTTGAAAGAAGATATGTAAGAGCAATAAATGATAATTTAGCACTCCCTGATTTAATATTAACTGATGGTGGTATTATTCAAATTAATGCGACAAAGGAAATATTAGATAATTTATGTCTTAATATTCCTGTATATGGTATGCAAAAAAATGATAAGCATAGAATAACTGCCTTAATTACTGAGGATAATACTGAGATACCAATAGAAAAAAATAGTGATTTATTTCATTTTTTAGAAACAATAAGTGAAGAAGTACATAGATTTACTATTAATTATCATAAAGAAATTAGGAGTAAAGGTTCATTATCTAGTAAACTAGATTTAGTTCCAGGAATAGGTGATAAAAGAAAGAAAGCTTTGTTAAAAACTTTTGGTTCATTAAAAGGAATAATGAATGCTAGTGATGATGAATTATCTAAAATAATTCCAAAAGAATCAATAAAATTATTAAAAGAGATAATAAATAATTAATTATATTGATAATTTTCGATAAATTATTTATAATTAATAATAGAGGTGTTTGTATGTTTGATAAAAGATTTAATATCATTAGGATTTTTATAATCCTAGTAACCTCCAGTTTATTAGTTGGAATATTAATATATCAGAATAGAAATAAAACGAAACCAGTAGAAGAAGTTAAGCCAAATAAAGAAACAGTAATTGAAGTAGCAAAGAAATATGTCACAGATCATCCAGATTTCTTTAATGAAGTTTTAAAAGAAGATATTGAATATAGACTTGATACTAATATATTGGTTAGTGAGTCTTATATGGCATTTGATAATGATTCTGTTGGTTATGTTAGTATTAAAAATAATGAATACACATTTGTTAAAATGAATGATTTTTTAATTAATAAAATAATTGATAACAATAGTCTAAAAAAAGAAGAAAATGATGAAGATATGCCTTTTGATTTAGATTATGTTTATAAAGGTAATCCAAATAATTATATTATAGTAAATGATAATGAATATAGAATTATTGGTTTTACTAATTCTAAACATTTAAAACTAATAAGTACTTCTAAAGAAACAATTGAAAGTTGGGGAACATCAGGCAATATAAATTACTTTAGTGGTGAGAAAAAAGAAGAAGAAAAAGGTAATAAAGGAATTTTTTATGTAGGATTTGTTAGAAGTGAAATAAATGATTTATCTCAAATTATAAAGAATGAAAAAAGAAATAATTACTATACTAAAATATTACCTAGATATTATGGATATTATTCATATGTAAATATTTCTGATATTATTAATGCATCAGAAAATTGTAATTTTAAAAATGTATTAGACATTGGTAAAAATAATTGTGATAGTTATTTATTAGAAATGATAAGTAATACATATACATCAAATACACTTGATAATAATTTAGTATACTATATTGATAATAATTACAAAGTTAAAGGAAGACAACTTGAAAATAATATAAATGTTAATAAAGTTATTTATGCACAAGGTTTAAGTAAATATATAAGTGGAAATGGTTCTAAAGAAAATCCATATATATTTGAATAGTTAAGGATAAAGGGATTAGTATGAGAAGAAAATTTAAAGTTAAAAATATTATAATTTTTATTTCTTTTTTGTTTGTTATTTTTATAGGTTTATACGTAGCTTTTATTAATAGACCTAAAAAAGAAATAAAAAAAGTTGTTAAAAAAGAAGAAAAAAAGATTGAAAAAAAGAATGAAGTGGTAGGAAAAGTTCCTGTTATTTCTTTAAATGGTCCATCAGAAGTAAAAATAGTAAAAAATGGTATACTTGATGATTTAGGAGCAAACGCAATAGATGAAGAAGATGGGGATATTTCGAATAATATAAAAATTGAAAGTAAAGTAGATTATTCAAAACCAGGAGATTATGAAATAGTTTATACTGTTAAAGATAAAGATAATAATGAAGTATCAATTAGTAGAAAAGTAAATATTTTTGAAGTTACTGAAAAAAATACTGATGGAGTTCCAGTTCTTATGTACCATTATTTTTATGATGATGAAAATGGTGAAGAAGGAGAAGATGCTAATTATTTAGCTAAATCTTTATTTGAAGAAGAACTTAAGTATCTAAGTGATAATAATTATTATATTCCAAATTTTAAAGAACTTGAAAAGTATATAGATGGTGAACTTGATTTACCAAAAAATAGTGTTATTTTAACATTAGATGATGGGCATGTATCTAATTATGCAATAGCTTATCCATTAGCTGTTAAGTATAAAATACCACTTGTAATGTTCGTTGTAACAAGTTGGACTGAAGTAAAAACAGGATTACAACTAGAAATGAAAAATACTGGCTATATTAGATTTCATTCACATACACATAATATGCATGAAGGAGGTTGTGGTGAACAACATGGTGCAAGAATATTATGCATAGACCACGATGCTGGAGTAGAGGATCTAAAAACATCAATTGACGGTGTAGGTAATAATGATGCTCTAGCATATCCATGTGGTGATACAAATGATAGAGCAGTTGAAATTGTTAAAGAATCTGGTATGAGACTTGCATTTACAACTGAATATGGTAAAGTATATGTTGGATCTGATAAATATAGATTACCTAGGGTTAGAATTAATGATGGAACTTCTCTAAGTTATTATATAGATTCATTATAATATGACATATTATAAAATAAATAATATTAAGGTATATTATTTATTTTTTTTATGTTATAATTAGATTTAGGAAAGGGTGAGTAAAATGGCTGAAGAAACAAAAAAAGAAACAGCAAAAAAAGCAAGTTCGAAAACTACTGCTAAGAAAACTACAGCTAAAAAGGCAACAACAAAAAGTACTGCAACTAAGAAAACATCTACAAAAAAAAGTACGACTGCAAAAAAAACTACCCCTAAAGTAGAAAAAGTTGTAAAAGAAGACATTAAAGAAGAAATTCCAGTTGTTGAAGTAGAAAAAGTAGTAGAAGAACCAAAGGTTGAAGAAACAAAAAATGAAGAAAAAAAAGAAGAAAGTAAAAAGGAATCTACTAGCGAAAAAACTAGTTCTAGTACTAAAAAAACTGTAAGTGGATTAAGTCTTGAAGGAGAAATAGTATTAGTTTATTTGGTAAGTATTTTAGGTTTAGTATTTGCTTTTATAGCTGATGATAAAATTGATGAAAGAGCAAAATTTGCTTATAAACAATCTGGTGCAGTATTTATTTGCAGTGTTGTTTTAAGTTGTTTTGCAGTTATTCCTTTTATAGGTCTATTATTTGGAATAGCTAGTTTTGTATTATTTGTATTTACAATTGTAGCTTTAATAAAGGGATATCAAGGTGAAGATTTCAAAATTCCAGTTATTTATGATTTAGCAAATTTGATTTGGAAAAAATAATTAAATGTTTCTTATGAAACATTTTTTATTTTGAAAAAATAGTACTTGTTTTTTTATTGTTATGATATAATGAAGTAGGTGATATGTTGTGAAAGTTATAATTGCTGCTGCTGGTACTGGTGGACATATTAATCCAGGTATAGCGATTGCGAATCAAATAGAAAAAGAAAATCCAGGTTCAGATATTAGATTTATAGCTACAGGGAAAAAATTAGAAGAAGATTTAATATCAAAAGCAGGGTATAAATCATACGCAATTAATGCATATGGTTTTAGTAAAGAAATATCTATAGATAATATAAAAAGAACAATTAAAACTATAAAAGGTTTTAAGGAAGCTAAAAAAATATTAAAAGAATTTAAACCAGATGTAGTAATAGGAACTGGTGGTTATATTTGTGGTGCAGTAATATCAAGTGCTCATAAATTAAAGATACCAACATTGTTACATGAAAGTAATGCATATCCTGGTTTAGCAATAAGAATGCTTCAAAAGAAAACAGATACTATAATGGTAGGTATAAAAGAAGCAAAAGAATATTTAAAAAAGTGTAAAAATGTAGTTTATACTGGGAATCCAACGAAGGTTAAAGAGTTAAAGTTAAATAAAACAGAAAAAAATAGAATTTTAGAAGATTTAGGTATTAATCAAAAATTACCTATAGTTTTAGCTTTTGGTGGAAGTCAAGGAGCTAAAAAGATAAATGATAGCCTAATAGAATTATTAAAAAATTCATTAAACAAAAAATATTTTTTAGTATGGGCAACTGGTCAAGAGCAATATAGTGAAGTTAAAAAAGAACTTGCTAAAAATAATATTGATATAGAAAATGTAAAAAATGCAAAAATTTTACCATATATTTATAATATGACAGAAGTAATGAATGTTAGTGATTTAGTTGTAGCAAGAAGTGGCGCTATGACATTAACTGAATTAGCTATTATAGGAAAACCAGCAATATTTATACCACTTCCAAGTAGTAGTGCTAATAGACAAGAAGATAATGCTAGGGTTTTTGAAAAAAATAATGCAGCTAGTATTATTTTAAATAATGAAGTTAATAAGGATAATTTGAATAAGGAAATAGAAGATATAATATTAGACAAAAACAAACTAGAAAATATGTCTAAGAACTCAAAAAAAATGGCCGTATATGATGCCGAAAATAGAATTTATAAAGAAATTAAGAAATTGGTAGGTTAGATTATGAATTTAAAAGATACATTATTAAAAATGTGTATTGGAGGCATAAAAGAAAATGAACCAATGTCTTCACATACTACATATAAAGTAGGGGGAAAATGTAAATTATATGTATTACCTGAAAGTATAGAAAAACTTGTAGAACTAATAGAATATTTAAAAGAAATTAATGAGAAATATATGGTAATGGGTAATGGATCCAATTTAATATTTTCAGATGATTATTATGATGGAGTTATAATTAATTTAAGAAATTTAAATAAAATTAAAGTAGATGGTAATATTATTGTGGTGGAGGCAGGTCATACTTTGATTAAACTATCTACAATATGTGCATTAAATAATTTAACAGGATTTGAATTTGCATCTGGTATACCAGGAAACATAGGCGGGGCAATTTATATGAACGCTGGTGCATATAAAAGTGATATGAGTGATGTTGTAGTAGATGTAACATATTTAGATGAAAATTTAAATTTAGTAACTAAACCATGTAGTGAATTAAAATTTGGTTATAGAACTAGTATCTTTAAAGAAAGAAAGGATTACATTATTCTTTCTGCAACATTAAGATTCGAACTAGGCAATAAAGAAGATATTATGGAAAAAATAAATGATAGAAGAGAGAGACGTTTAGCTACACAACCACTTAATTATCCTTCAGCTGGGTCTGTTTTTAGAAATCCATCAGAATTCATTTTTGCAGGTAAATTAATAGAAGACTTGGGATTAAAAGGATATTCTATAGGAGGAGCAAAAATATCTGAAAAACATGCTAATTTTATTATTAACTATGATCATGCAACTGCTAAAGATATTAAAGATTTAATTGAATTTACTAAAAATAAAGTGAAAAACAATTATGATATAGAATTAAAGGTTGAACAAGAATTTGTAAATTTTGAATAAGAGGTTTTAAATGAAAAAGAAAAAAAAGAGGAAAAGATTAAGGTTAAAAAATGTTTTCTTATTCTTATTAGTAGTTATACTAATTGGATTATTTATATATGGATTAACCTATGTCAAAGTTAAAACATATTATGTTTATGATAATACTTATCTTAATGAAGAAGAAGTATTGAAGGAGCTTAACTTAGATAAGAATTCATCTTATTTATTAACTAATGATTTATTATTAAATGATAATATTAAGAAAAGTAAATTATTAAAAAGTGCTGATATCAGTAGAACATTATATTTAGAAATTAAAATTAAAGTTAAAGAATATAGAAGATTATTTTATGATAAAAATGATTCTAAAGTTGTTTTAGAAAATAACAGTAAAGTAGATTATTTAAAAGATAATTTACCTGTTTTAGTTAGTAAAGTAGAAGATGAAAAAGTATATAAACAATTAGTTAAAAAAATGAATAAAGTAAATGATATAACTCTTGGAATGATATCTGAAATTATTTATTCACCTAATGAAATAGATAAAGAAAGATTTTTATTATCAATGAATGATGGAAATTATGTTTATGTTACATTAACTAAATTAAAAAAGATAAATGAATATAAAAGTATCATCGGGACAGTAGAAAATAAAAAAGGTATTCTATATTTAGATTATGGAAATTACTTTGTACCCAAAGAATAAATTTTTTATTCTTTTTTTATTTAAAAAATATATAATTTTTTTTAAAGATATGATATAATTATTTACATAATAGAGGAGGAGTATAAATGAGAAAGATTTATTCTTCAGTAGACATTGGTTCTAGCTATATAAAAATTGTTGTTTTAGAAGAATTAAATAATAAATTAAATGTACTTTCTTCTTGTAATTACCCATCAAAAGGTGTAAAAAAAGGATTAGTAATAGATGAAGAATTAGCTATTGAAACATTAAAAAATGCTTTTAATCAAATTAATACTTCATTAGGAATAAAAATTGATAAAGCTATAGTTAGTGTTCCGATTAATAATGCAAAATATCAAGTTACAGAGGGTTATACAACTATAACAAGTGATGATAAAGTAATAACATCTGAGGATATTTTAAATTCACTTCAAGCATCTATTTATAATAAAATTGAAGATACTATGGAATTAGTTACGGTATTCCCTATAAAATATATGATAGATGATAAAACAGAAGTTAAAAATCCAAGGGGGATTAGAGCTGATAAGTTAAATGTATTATCTATGATGGTAACGGTTCCAAAAAAAGTTTTATATAGACATGTTTCTATATTAAGCAAAATTGGAGTTGAAGTTGTTGATATATTGTTTAATTCAATTGGGGATTACTATTGTTTTAAAGAAGATTCATATGATAAAGATATAACTGCAGTTATTAATGTTGGAAGTGATAAGACAGAATTAACTATTTTCAATAGAGGAATAATTTCTAATTCTACATTAATTGGTTCTGGGTCTTCTATTATAGAAGAAGATTTATCTTATGTTTATAATATATCCAGTGAAAGAGCAACTAAAATAAAAGAGATGTTTTTA
>AUXO012438780.1_pt1 | contig 22415 bp, 22 predicted proteins | sample 768731 | NCBI WGS metagenome assembly AUXO01 (sample SAMN02715735, study PRJNA202380) | gut metagenome | biome: sheep rumen | host: Ovis aries | place: New Zealand: Palmerston North | reverse complement strand
TCCTGGATCATCTCGATGTCGTACTTTACGCGCTCCTCGATGCGCTTGGCGTATAGGTCCTCGCCGATCGACTCAAACCATTCCACTTGCTTTCCGAGGTCCACCTTGATCTGCTCAATAGCCCGCGCCGTGCGTTCCGGCGAGGTGCAGAAGATGGTGGCGGGCGAGAGCTGGTAGTGCTCAAACTCCTCTATCGTCTGTCCCGTGGTGGGATCTACCGTGCATATCGCGTCTATCTCGTTGCCGAAGTACTCCACGCGCAGCAGGTAGTCGGCATACGCCAGCGCGATATCCACCGTGTCGCCTTTCACGCGGAACTTACCGCGCTGCAGGTCCAGGTCGTTGCGCACATACTGTGCCGCCACCAGTTGCTTGAGCAGCTGCTCCTGTCCCGCCGTCAGACCGCGTTCCAGCCGGATGCTGTTCTCCGAGAAGTCCACCGGACTACCCATGCCGTAGATGCAACTCACCGACGACACTACGATCACGTCCTTCCGTCCGCTCAGCAGTGCCGCTGTGGCGCGTAGCCTTAGGCGGTCGATCTCCTCGTTGATGCTCAGGTCCTTGTCGATATAGGTGTCGGTGCTGGGGATATAGGCCTCGGGCTGGTAGTAGTCGTAGTAGCTCACGAAGTACTCCACCGCGTTATGCGGGAAGAAGGTCTTCATCTCCGAGTAGAGCTGCGCCGCCAGGGTCTTGTTGTGGCTTAGTATGAGTGTCGGACGGTTCACCCGCTCGATCACGTTGGCCACGGTGAAGGTCTTGCCGCTTCCCGTCACGCCCAGCAGCACCTGAGCCGGTGCACCCGCCTCAATGCCCTCCACGAGCTGATCAATCGCTTGCGGCTGATCCCCCGTCGGCTTATATCTACTCTCCAGCTTAAACAAAAAATGAAAAAATAAGTAAATGCGAAAATGAATAAATTGTAAAGTAAAAAAAAAGAGCTCTAGGCTCCTTTTTTTTACTTTACTCGACGCTCTTGGATGCGAGCCTTCTTACCTGTCAAGTTGCGCAGGTAGTAGATCTTGCTGCGACGAACCTTACCGTACTTGTTGATCGTGATTTTCTCGATAAACGGGCTATCCATCGGGAAGATACGCTCTACGCCAACGTTGCCGCTCATCTTACGAACCGTGAAGCGCTTCTTGTCTTCCGAACCGTGGATGCAGATCACATCACCGCGGAACTCCTGAATACGCTCCTTGTTACCCTCTTTAATACGATAAGCTACGGTGATTTGGTCACCGGCCTTGAATGCCGGAAACTCTTTCTTCTCACCGGCGAATGCCTGTTCGGCAATCTTAATCAAATCCATTTCTCTATTCCTTAATATATGGATTAATACTTCTCCAAGCTGAGCATTTACTACTATTCGGACGGACCTATTTCAATCGCCAGAGGCTCAACATGGCTGCCTTTTCAGCGAAAAAGCGTGCAAAAGTACTACATTTTTTTCATATACGCAAATTTTTTTCATTTTTTTGCATTTTTTTTTGTGTATTTCGAAAAAAAACCGTACCTTTGCACCCGCTTTTCGATGGAAGAGCTGTAGATGTGGCGAAGTTGCCATCCTTGCGATCCTGCTTCAGCCACTATTGTTTAACCGACGATAATCGTACATCGTAAATCGTCAAATCGTAAATCATTTTATGTATTTAACATCTGAGAAGAAAGCTGAGCTCTTTGCTCAGTATGGCAACGACGCCAAGAACACCGGTGCTGCAGAGAGCCAAATCGCTCTGTTCACCTTCCGTATCAACCACCTTACCGAGCACCTCAAGCAGAACCGCAAGGACTTCAACACCGAGCGTGCACTGACCAACCTGGTAGGTAAGCGTCGCCGCCTGCTGGATTACCTCAAGGCTAAAGACATTGAGCGCTACCGTGCTATTATTAAGCAACTCGGTATCCGTAAGTAATCCGCTACCTCTTATTCTCAAAAATCCTGCCTTCGGGTGGGATTTTTTTGTTTTTCCCCGAAATTCCCCCACAAAAATTTGCATATATCCGATTTTTTCTGTAATTTTGTAGCCGATTATGTCAAGAGTATTTATTTCATATAAGCGAGCCAATAGGGATTTGGTGCTTCCGATTCGCGAACGTATCGAGCAGGCACTGGGGGAATCTTGTTGGATTGATTTGGACGGCATTGAGAGCGATGCCCAGTTTGTAAGCGTCATAATGCGTGCTATTAAGGAGACTGAGGTGGTGCTATTTATGTATTCCGAGATGCATACCCATCTCGCCAATATCGGTCAAGATTGGACCATACGCGAACTCAATTTCGCGCAGAGTAAGCAGAAGCGTATCGTCTTCGTCAATCTCGACCAAACTCCGCTTTCCGACTGGTTTGAGTTTATGTTCCCTCAGCAGCAGCAAGTGGATGCGACTTCGCCCGAGGCAATCGATCGCCTGATCGATGATCTGAAGCGTTGGCTCCATGTCATGGATACTAAGTCTGAAGCACATGCGGCACCCGCTTCGCCCGAACCCATCCCAGCGCCTGCATCGGCTCCTAAACCGAAGCCCGAACCAAATCCCGCACCAAAACCCGCTTCTCAGCCGGAGCCGAAATCGGCCCCTGCACCCAAACCTGCACCCGCTCCGGAGTCAAAGCTGGAACCCGAACCTGCTCGCCCACGCTTCTGCCGTAAGTGCGGCACACCCCTTACTCCCGGCGCAATGTTTTGTAGGAAATGTGGAACTAAAATAAATCTATAAAATCATGAATTGTCCTAAGTGTGGCAAAGAAATTGCCAACGACAGTACGTTCTGCGAGTACTGCGGAACCCGAGTAGATGTTGCCGAGCAACCTCAAGTTAGTAACTACGTTCAAGAGCGTCCGATGATGTCCTTCGTCGATGCGGTCAAGACCTGCTTTAGCAAGTATGCTACTTTCTCCGGCCGCGCCACTCGAGCTGAGTATTGGTGGTTCTGCCTCTTTAATTTCTGCGTGTCGATGGTAGCTGCCTTCTTGGATGGCGCAGCGGGTACGTACAATTATGAGCTCAATACGGGCCTTATCCGACTGCTTGCCACTTTGGCTCTCATGTTGCCCGGTCTCGCTGTCTCTGTGCGCCGTTGCCACGACACCAATCATAGCGGTTGGTGGATCCTCTGCCCGATCTACAACATTGTCCTGATGTTCTACGAGAGCGATCCGGACGCCAACGATTATGGCGAACTGGAGGCATAAATCCTCATTGTTATATGTCCTGTTTACGCGTAATTCTATCCGTCCTGTTTCCGCCACTCGCTGTGGTGGATCAGGGCTGCGGCTCGTTCACTATTGTCTTTCTACTTTCCCTATGCGGATGGATACCGGGCGTCATCGGTGCCCTCGTAATTCTGAATAAGGACGAGTAAAATGAACCCATAACTTGCGTATGGCTTTCTTGCAAGATTATACCATGTTAGACGAATTGGGCCGAGGCGGATTTGCCTCTGTCTATAAGGTTCGTCATAATGATTTAGGTTACGTGCGCGCTATACGCGTGCTCAACGAGATTATAGTAGCCAAACGTGGCGAGGATCCGAAACAGAGTAAAACCTACCGGAAATTCTTGGACGAATGCCGCGTGTTGCTCCGCCTTGGAAATGGCAATCATCCCAATATCGTCCATATCTATAAGCCCGACTTGTTGGAGAATAAAGCGCTTGTGGAGATGGATTATGTGGATGGTCAGGATCTGCTGCACTATCTGAAGCAGAATAACAACTTTGTGCCTACCGATGAGGTCATTCGCATGGCTCAGCAAATCAGTAGCGCTTTGGCCTATTGTCACGAGGATATCTATCGCTATTGCATGGACCGTGAACTGGATAATCTCCAGGACGATCCAAATGATGGCTCCAAGGTGCTCTTGGACGACGCTACGCGCCAGCGACTGATTGACAAGTACAAGGTCATTCACAACGATCTCCACTCCGGCAATATCATGCGTCGTGAGAACGGCAATTTCGTTTTGCTCGATTTTGGCTTGGCTATCAATGGTGATGAGGTCGTCCTGAGTAGCAGTCGCCATGCCAATGGTGCCCCGGAGTACAAATCGCCTGAGAAATGGGACGACGATTCTACCCTCACGGAGCAATCCGACATATATAGTTTTGGTATTGTGCTCTTCCAGTACCTCGCCGGTCGTGTGCCCTTCCCGTATAATACATCTACCAGTGGAGGTTTCCGGGCCGAAGCCGAATTATGCAAGGCCCACCAAGAGGCTACACCCCCTTCCATTGAGGACCTGCGCCGCGAGATGTATGAGCGTAAGTACGAAGGTCGGACCTACAGCCGCGATTTCCCTGCTTGGCTGGAAGAGGCCATCCTCAAGTGCCTAAACAAAGCGCCTGAAGATCGCTTCCGCAACGGCAAGGAACTCTACGAGTTTATTATCTCACATACTAGCCAGACTACTGAGCCCGAGTTCCCGTCAGCCTCTATGGAATCAGACTCGGAATCTGAGGAACGCATTGCCATGCTGGAGAATAAGCTGAGCTTAACTAAAGATGAATTAGCCCGTGCGAAAAAGGAAATCCTGACCTTGCAACAGGAGATCCAACGACTGAAAGGACCTACTCCTCCACCTCCGCCACAACCCCGCTTCTGCCGCGTGTGTGGCAATATGCTCAAGCCGGATGCTAAGTTCTGTAATCAATGTGGAACACCAATAAACAACTAATATGATATGTCCTGGATGCGGCAAGGAAATTGCCGAGAATAGTAAGTTTTGCGAGTATTGCGGAACGCCCATCGTTAAGAAACCGAAGAAAAGCGCAATTTGGAAAAACCTCGTGCTTTTCCTAATAGGTGTCGTAGTGGCTGCTTTTGGTATATGGGTCTATGAGGCCGATCCGTTTGATATGTTTGGCAAGCATGAACTGCCTTACGTCAATTCCGTCAACAACGAGGGCTATGACATGACCTTAAGCGAACGCAAATTGTCAGAATCCGACCTGTATGGTAAAAAGGCTTGGGATTTGTCCATTATGCGCAATAGTATTTATGCCCGTCATGGCTATACCTTCAAGAATGGCAAGTTGCATGACTATTTCTCGCAGTACGATTGGTACCATCCATCCGAGGATGATGCCGCTACTGTCTATTATCAGATGTCTGATGTCGAACGCCATAACATTGGCACTATTAAGAAATACGAGCAATCATTAAAATAACTTCTACAATCAGTAGTTTATGAAATGTCCAAAATGCGGCAAGGAAATTGCCAACGACAGTGTGTTCTGCGAATATTGCGGTGAGCAGATCAAGAAAAACAATCGCGTTAAAAACCCTTGGCGCCTTATTGCCGTCCTATTGATGGCGGTTGTAGTTGGCGGTTTGGTGTATGTGTTGTCGCACCAATCTCATGAGACAGGCTCCACGAATGAGGTTAATGACACCATAGCATATACCAATGATCAATCCGTAGAGCAAACTCCAATTGAAGATAAGGACTCAATGGTCACTGTGCCTGCAGCGAAGAAAGTAGAGAAAGCGGAGATGACTCCAATTCCCCAATCGACTCAACAAGTTCCCTCGCAATCGCAAGGATACGTGGACTTGGGATTACCAAGTGGGACTTTGTGGCGGAGTTATAACGAAGGGGGAGGCGATTATGGTGACGGATTATATACGTATGATCAAGCAAAGAGCAAATTCGGCAATAAGTTGCCGACAAAGTCTCAATTGGAAGAATTGTGTTATAATTGTCAATGGCAGTGGAACGGTAATGAATATGTTGTGACGGGACCGAATGGTCAATCGATAACAATGCCCCTTACCGGTTATCGTGAGAACTCTGGAAACTTAAAAAATAGTGGTATAACCGCTAATTATTGGTCACGAAATATTCGCAAGGAAGCATCGTATAAGTCATGGAAGTTGTACTTCCGCTCAGATCATAGGGAGATCTGTTCTTGGCCTCGTAAGGATTACCATGCTGTGCGTCTTATTCGTTAAATATTTCATGTTATAGTTTATGAAGTGTCCTCATTGTGGTAAACAGATAGCCGACAGCAGTCAGTTCTGCGAGTACTGCGGTAATGCGGTTAAAAATGGAGACGGTAATGCCCGAACGATTTGGATGATGATAGTCGTTTTGGTTTTATTGGTTAATGCTATAGTAGGTGTTGTGCTCTATAAGGTCTTGAGTAAGGATCCGAACCCAGATCCGAACCTACCACGGGATACGGTGTATGTCGAACGGGTGGTGGAGAAAACATCGGAGACTCAACCTATAGAGACTAAGAAAAGTACCTCTTTTAATATGACCGGAACAGCAGCCGGTTATCCATGCACCATTCAGTTTGATTTTCAAACAGGGCAGGGAAGATTCACTCAGAATCTTGAAAACGGTAGAAAAGTCCATCGTGATTTGCGCATGAATAGTTATGAGAACGATTGGCTGGTCCTTGATGCTTACGCCGGTGGCAATCGGGTGAGCCGCTTCCGAGGCACGCTGGATCCGCAATTCAATACCTATTCCGGTACAATCACCAATAACCAAGGTGATGCTATCAATTTTAGTGTAAGTCAATAACCCGTATTTTTGTCAGTATGAAGTGTCCTCATTGCGGTAAACAGATAGCCGATAGCAGCCAGTTCTGCGAATATTGCGGCAAACAAATAAAGAAAAAAGCCAATCCTAAAGGCCTGTGGATTGCTATCGTGTTGCTATCGCTGGCGGTAGCCCTTTTGGCCGGCATCATGATATATAGGATGACGCCCGACACCGGCGCAGAGCCAGCTCCGATTGAGCCGGGGCCTGATACAGTAGTGGTCACGCAGCCTGGTCCTGAGGTAGAGGATACGATTCCTAAATCCGCCCCCGAACCGGAACCGAAGCGGGTCAGCGACTTTCCGCGTCATGATGCGGTTAGATCCATGTTGAGCCGTATGTCAGACTATGAGCAATCCGACAACTTTGATGGCCTGGAGACTATATTTGCTCCGCAACTCTTGCGCTATTATAAAGCGAAAAATATTTCACGGAGCGAGGTTATCGAGAATTACCGTAACTACGATAGCTCATTCGGTGTCTATGGCAAGAGTTCTTCCTACCGCTGGGAGACACTATCTATCAAACGTATCTCCGATACACGTGCTGAAGTAGTCTGCATCAAAGACTATCATATCGATCGCGTAGATGAAAACAAACCCTCTGACTTTGTGCTCGAGATGCATTTCGTGATTGACAACAACTATCAAGTCGTTTCTGTTTACGACAATCAATTGTCTAAATATTAAATTCCAAATACTATGAAGTGGATATCCAAATTATCAATGCTCCTTGTAACACTGGTTCTGTGTGGCTTGCTTATGTCGCTGCTGCATAACCAGCATGCGCGTTTCTCTCAGGTCGAGACCGACTATCGTGAGGGACGTGCCATCAACCTTTCGTACAAGACTGACAAAAACAGCCTGTCCCAAATCCTTTTGCGCAACGGCTATGTGGCGAACGAACGTGACGCCCGTTTCATAGCCGATACGCTCACCCAGCGCCTCCAGCGGATGTCCTTCCCCAATCTCTATCATCTGCAGAAGCGCGCATATGGTCAGGTGCCTGCTGCAGCTGCCGATTCGGCTCATGTGTTGCAGAATATGCTCGATAGGTCCAATCGACTCCTCGGACTCTGTGATACTATGCCTGCTCTGCAGTCTCTCACCTCTATCGACACCGTAGATACTGCTGCTACGGGAGAGATCGTGGTACAACTCTATGTGGATAAGCATGCTACCAATAGAGACCTCTCTAATGCTGTCGTCAGACTCGCGGAGTATAGCCCTGATACGACAAAACACGTCCACGATACCGTCATCGCGTATGCTAAAACCGACTCTTTGGGCGTTGCCGTATTCCGTGGTTTGAACAAAGACCGGGCCTATAGCGTGCTGCCCGTGAAGCGTGGCTCTGAATACGGATCCGCAAAGGGTATTGCCCTGGAGAAATTCAAGCACGATAGTTATACCTTCCGCTTCGAGCAGATCGAACATCGCATCCAGATGATCAGCAATGCGACCATCAAGATGATTAAAAACGACGGCACAATCACTGTGCGTACGCCGGAGGAATATAAGACGGCTGTTATCAAATGGTTCGTTCTGCTTATGCTCGCATGGTGGGGACTGGCAGCCTTGCTCCGTATCCGTCGGCGCGATTTTGACCCACTCCTCCTGTCTTCGGCGATGTTCCTCTCCTGCTTGTGCGTACTGGTCATGTTCTCTATCCAGGATCCGCTCACCGAGGAAATGCGTGCTGTTGAGATGGCATCCGCTGTGTTGATGGGTGTGGTGGCTATCTTCTTTCTCCAGCTTATCGACTTCGTCCGGCTTTATCAGAATGGCTACGCTATCCCCTTCGATCTCCCATTGGCCTTCGTTCGCTGGCTCTTCCTGCCGTTCAAGCAGAAAGTGTCGTGGATTGCCGATACCCTGACGTCTCGTAGTGCGTGGTACAAGAAGTTGGGCGCTTTCCTCCTCTTCTTGCTCTCCTTGCCTTTCGCGATCTTCAATATTCCGGGTATCAGCAAGATCAATCGCCCCATACTCCGCTTCCTCGATCGCTTGCCGAAGGGATTCGGCTGGATACTATCGGCTATCCTGCTCACGGCGCTACTGTGGACACCACTTGGCCGCGAAGTAGGCGGTATGAAGGTCAATCTCAGTATCCTGGGACTCGTCTTCCAACCCAGCGAGATTGCCAAATACCTGATTCTCTTCTTTATGGCCGCATTCTTTACCCAGAACGCGGACTCCATCATCGCCTATAGTCAACCTAATCGGCTTAAGATTCGCGAGAAATTCCGCACCATGTCGTGGGTGCTCTTTGGCCTTCTGACCTTGTTTGGACTTTACGCCGTTCTGGGTGATATGGGACCCGGACTCGTTCTGGGCATCACCTTCGTGCTGCTCTATTCGCTGGTTAAGTCCAAGGTCAATCTCGATAACCTCTCCGACGATGACAAATGGCGTCGCATCTTTACTTGCGACTTTGCTATGCTCATTTATGGCGTCCTGTCCTTTGGCGCTTGTGTTCTCATCGGCTTCTCTGTTGGAGCCGACTTGGCGCTCTTTATGGCAGCACTTTGGTTCGTGGGCTGGATTGTGATGGGCTTGGCTTGGCATAAGCAGTTCTTCGAGACCGCCTTTGTCATGAATCTGCTCGTCTTCCTCTTCGTCTTCGGTGGCCAGATCATGCACCAGCTTCCTGCTGTCCGAAATACCTCTGCAGCAGAGCGTTTTGAGCAGCGTACCGATATGTGCGTCAATACATGGGGCTATCTGGATGAGGAGTACGAGGGCCGAGATGCCAGCCCCGTGATGAATACCCAGGTCGTGAACGGCCTATGGGCGATAGCTACTGGCGGTATGAACGGCCAGGGACTCGGACAAGGCAATCCCAGTTTTGTACCGGCCTTCCATACCGATATGATCCTTTCCAGTATCGGCGAACAACTTGGATGGTGGGGACTGGTGGCTATAGCGCTTGCTCTTGGTATCCTCTTGCGCCGTTTGGTAGTTGTAGGCTATCGCGTGGGGCATTCCTTTGCTTTCTATTTCTGCATGGGCGTCGCTATCGTCATCGGTGTCCAGTTCTTCGTTATCGCCCTCGGAGGGTCGGGTATGATACCGCTCACGGGTATCACCGTGCCGCTCCTCAGTTACGGCCGTGTAAGTATGATCCTCAACCTGGCGGCGCTGGGCATCATTATCTCCTTGTCAGCGCATATGCCCACTCACGAGCAAAGCGAGAAGAAAGCGGCGATAAGCCATCGTACCGTCGGCGGCTATAATTTCCCAATATCGATTGTCACTTGGACCTTCATCGTCATGATGCTCTTTACGCTCGGCGTATGGCAGTACTATGCACTCTGGCAGCGCGATACTACGCTTGTCCGTCCTGCCTTTGTACTCAATCGTGAGGGACTACCTGTTATCGAGTACAATCCACGCATAGCGCTCATTACAAGCCAGATGTGGGCGGGTAATATATACGACCGCAACGGTATCCTGCTCGCTACCAGCGATCGTGAGAAACTCGATAAAAAATCAGAATATTATGCAGCACTGACATCCATTTATGGTGCTGAAGAGAAAAAAATAGACAGCGTTGCGCATTCGCAGATGACTCGTTATTATCCGCTCGGCGAACACCTATTCTTCATGTTGGGAGATTTGAATTCCAAGAAGACGGGTCTGTATTTTACGTTTGATGATGGCAATCCATTTGGATATATGGCAGAGATGCAACATTTGTCCTATCTGCGAAACTACGATAATCTGCATGACCGCAAAGGTAATCCAACTCCTACGGTATATCTCCATAGCAAGAAAGTGCATTCCGCTTCACGTTTTACCCGTTCGTGCAAGCGAGATACTGTAATTAAGTACCGCATTAGGGATAATTATGAATTGGTCAAATTCCTCAAAACGGGTATTGACGGCCGTCCGCTTCAGGAGCATAATGAAGAAGTTCGAAACGGAGACTATGACCTCCGTCTGACCCTTGATGCAAAGTTACAAGTTGATATGCAAGAGCGGATAAAGCAGGAGGTGCAACGTAATCCCCAATTTAAGAATAATAAGCTGCTCCGTATCTCGGTTGTTGTGCTGGATGCTGAGAATGGCGACATGTTGACTTCGGCAAATTATCCTTTGCCGGATTACGATCGCATTCGTGAAGAATATGATAAAGGCAATAAAAACTATTCAGATAATCTTCGAGATAAGACATGGCTGGCATATACCGACCGAGATTTAGGTACTACTTTCCAGACAATGCCGGGCTCTACGGCTAAAGTCATGTCCGCTATGGCAGGATTGCAAAAGATGGGACCGGCAGCTTCCGAGAAGACATACAATGTAACGTATCAGGATATTATCGAACGAGGTCGTGCTAACGAACCTTTCGGACATGATGTGACGATGCGAGAGGCTATTGTCAAATCGTCCAACTGCTATTTTATCAATTTGGTTAATGATAACGACCTATATGATGCCTTGGATAGCGTGTATGAGGCGACAGGTGTCAGCATCGGAAGCAAAGTGCCGTATTTCTATTTATATCAGGTGGATGATACGATTCGCACGGATTTTCGTGCTAAAATTCGTCAGAATCAACGAACAGCATTGGCTAAGTATGCAAACCGTAAATCCAACGCAGGAAAGGTACAGAAGAATATGAACGAGGGTGAATGGCGATGGGCCTGGGGACAGGGCTATAAAAACTTTGAGTTACAGGCTTCTCCGCTCAATATGGCCCGTATCGCTTCTGCAATCGTCAATAATGGAGAGATGCCATACACGCAATATATTATACCGACCAACAAATATACGGAGGCTCTGCATCAGGAAGGTAAAGTGCAGTTGATGTCAACTCCTGCTGCGGATATTCTCAAGAACTATATGTTGGCTGAGGCCGCAAATCAAAAGACTCGAAATCGTGTAGCACTACCCAGTACCGTTGGAGGAAAAACAGGTACACCGGAGCGATATCGTGTTATCGAAAAGAAGCGCTATTTCAGCAAGCGGAAAAATAAGGAAGTTGTGCGTGACGTCATCCAAAAGACGAATGACGGTTGGTATATGTTCTTCGTCGAAGGTACACAAGGTAAACATCCGTTAGCTGTATGTGTGCGCTTGGAGCGTAGTACGGGTTCCGGAGCTGCTGTCCGTTTTGTTAATTCTGTCGTGCTTGAATCGCTGTATAGTAATGGGTATATAAATAAATAATAATTAAGTAAACAATATTAAAACATACGTAATTATGAAAAACAAACTATTCATTCTTGCAATTTTTGCATTGATTGCGTTGGGAGCTAAAGCGCAAGATTATTCAAAGTATCTGGATATGGCATTGGAAAAGCTTGAGGCCGGAGAGTGTGACAAGGCCAGACAATATTATGGTGTCTATAAAGAAATGACGGGAGATTCAAAGTCTTCTATAGAAGAATTGTTATCCGATTGCTATCAAACTTCTGAGAAAGCAAAATCTGAAACAAAAAATCAATCAAAACCTAAGACTAATATTGATCTTTCTAACAATTCCTATTGCCAAAAAGGTAAGAATCGATATGTAGCATGGGGTATGGCCGGGGCCGGATATCCATGGAATCTGGTCACAAGTATTGAATTCCGCGGTGGAGAACTAATAGGATTCGGTTTGTATGGTGATATCGGAATGGATTTTACAAGTTGGAAGGATTACAGGGTTGTTAAGACAGATATATATTTTCGATATGCAGGTGGTGTGAAATTCTATCCATATAGGGGGCTGTTCTTGGATGCGGGATATGGTACGATTGCTAAACCTCACGGAGTGGATCATAGTCACGGAGTCCTATTTCATGTAGGTTATAATCTTGTTACGAATTTGGTAGATGGTCCGGATAAAGGAGTTGGTTTTTTCCTTGGCGTAAGCGGTGGAGCTTCTTATGATGTTATCAACAAAGAATATGCTCCATCTGTCAACGTGAAAGTGGGTATTGCTTTCGGATGGGATAAATAAAATGAAAACTCGTAATATGAAGAAGATAGTTTACACTTTATTGTGCTTGTTGATGGCTAATTTCTCTGTTGCTCAAACTGATTATTCTGATTATTTGAAACAAGCGAGAGAAAAGGCAGAGGCTGGTGATTGCGAAGGAGCTCAAAGATTCTACAATGTATATGTAGAGATGACAGGAGAAACGGATGCGGTTGTCAACAATGCTATTCAGCAATGCTATGAAAACAACAGCATGAAAGAACCACGTAAGTATAAGGTGGGAGAAGATGTCGGAGAGGGATTTAAAATCGCTTATGTAGATGATACGGGGAGACGTGGATTCGCCATAAGATTCTCGAACTATTACGAATGTATAGTGCCGGATATTACTATAAATGAATTACAATGTTTATATCCTAATAGGCGTGTTTTAAATTTGTCAGGAGAATATTGGTCAACATCAAAAGCAAGTGCAGGTAGGTATTATACATTTGATTTCAATACCGGCGAAACACGAAAAAGACGATTATGTGCAGGTAGAAAACTTAAATATTTAAACATATTTAGATTCAATCTGAAAAACAAATAACTACCCATGGCTTTTTTACAAGAATATACCATGCTGGACGAGTTAGGCAGGGGCGGATTCGCCACTGTCTATAAGGTTCGTCATAACGAATTAGGATACGTGCGCGCAATACGCGTGCTCAATGAAATGATTGCGGCCAAACGGGGCGAAGATCCGAAAAAGAGCAAGACGTATCAGAAATTCTTGAATGAGTGCAGAATATTGCTTCGTTTAGGAAATGGTAACCATCCGAATATTGTCCATATTTATAAGCCGGACTTATTAGAGAATAAGGCGCTTGTAGAAATGGATTTCGTGGATGGTCAGGATATCCTTCATTATCTGAAGCAAAACCACAACTTCGTGCCCATAGATGAAGTTATCCGCATGGCGATGCAGATGAGTAGTGCCTTGGCATACTGTCATGAGGATATATACAGTTATTGTATGGATCGCGAATTGGATGATTTGCAGGATGACCCCAACGATGGATCTAAGATTTTCTTGGATGACGCTACCAAGCAAAGACTCATTGATAAGTATAAGGTTATCCATAACGATATCCACTCCGGCAATATTATGCGTCGTGAGAACGGCGATTTTGTACTGCTCGATTTCGGTTTGGCCATCAATGGCGATGAGGTCGTTCTGAGTAGCAGCCGCCATGCCAACGGTGCTCCTGAGTTCAAGGCACCTGAAAAATGGGACGACGATTCTACATTAACCGAACAAACCGATATCTATAGTTTCGGTATTGTCCTTTATCAATTCCTTGCCGGTCGTGTGCCCTTCCCCTATAACGCGTCCTCCAGCGGCGGGTTCAAGGCTGAAGCGGAATTGTGTAAAGCGCATCAGGAAGCTACACCGCCGTCTATTGAAGATTTGCGACGTGAGCATTACGAAACAAAGTTTGAAGGGAAAACCTACAAACGCGACTTTCCCAAATGGCTGGAAGATGCCATCTTGAAATGTCTTCGCAAAGATCCGGCTGAGCGGTTCAAAAACGGCCGAGAACTATATGACTTTATTCTTGCAGAATCAAGTAAAGATCCTGATTGTTTTAGCAAGATGGAGCTTGAGCGTATCACTTCCGAAAATAGTGAGCTTATTTCGCAGGTGAACACGTTGAATAACGCAAATGCGGACCTGGAATATCGTCTCAATAGTGTGCAGGATAAACTGACGGAGACACAGGGCGCGCTTAGGAATGCCCGCAAGCGAATCAGCGACTTAGAAAATGGTCAGAAAGCAAGAAACTTTTGGTGGCTATGGCTGCTATTGATCATCGCATTAGGCATTGTCGGATATATTGTAATCAGTAGTTATGAATCGCAGTTAGCAAATCGAGAGCAATTGGTCGATTCTCTAATTGCGGAGAATGATTCAATAAAGGCGCAAATTGAGGAATTATCCTCTTCTAATAATGGAGCGTTGATTAAGCAGAAGAATACAGAGATCAAATCCCATAAGAAGGAAATCGTCAAACTCCGTGCAAAAGTAGAAGAGAAAGAGGCAGAAATTAAACGTCTTAATGGCGTGATCGCAAAAAAAGAAAGCGCGGCTGCCAACACACCTAAACCGGATAACTCGAAAGAGATCGATCGCCTGAAACAACAGATTAAGGATAAAGAAGCAGAGATTAAACGCTTGAAAGAACAGGTGGCAACGTTGAAGAAACAGCCTACTCCAAAGGATAATTCAAAAGAGTTGAGTGATCTGAAGCAGCAAATTAAGACTAAAGATGCTGAGATAGATCGTCTGAAGCAGCAATTGGCTTCTCAAAATAATTCAACGAATGTATCGGAACTGCAAAGCAAGTTGCGTGCTGCGGAGAATCAGGTGACCCAGCTCAAACAAAGATTATCGGATGTACAAAGTAAGTTGGAGGCTGCTCAGCGCACCATAAAAGAAAAAGAACGTCTAATTAAAGCTTGGGAAAATCAATAAGAAGAAATACAATGGCAAACTTTTTTAACGCATTCTTTCAGTCCTTAGGCAACGCGCTGAAAGAGAATCCCGAGGGACAGACCTCGGCGCAAGAAACGCAGGTCTCTATGGCAACCAAAGACCGCCTGATTGACGATCTGGTTCGTGTCCTTTCCGACTTGCTCGAGGGTGCTGACGATATCGATCGCAAGCAACTCGTCATCTGGATCGATACCGACCAACTCACGTTCGATAGCTATGATTCGGATACCTATCGTGCTCGCCTGGAAGATGCCCTGGCCAACGAGTGTGGCTTTTGCTTCTCCCAGATCCGCATGACGTGCGGTAGCCCCGCAGCAGCCGACAGAGCGACCGCCATCGGCGATAGTGGTAAGGTGTTTATCCGGGTCATTACGCCTGACGAGGTGCAACCTCGCGCCGTTTCCCGCCGGGCTACGATCAGCATTCTGGGCGACAATGGCAGCCTTCTCCAAAGCAAGTATATCCTCTCTTCCGATCAAATGAAGCAGCAAGGGATCACCGCCTATAACATCGGCGCTGGTCGTTCTCCCAAGCTGCCTACCGGCTATCGCGAGAATCATATCGCCATCGATGACAACCCTGCTTCGCCTATGGTGGACCGCAATAAGTACGTCAGCCGTTCCCACGCCCATATCGGCTTCTCCGACCAGTTTGGTTTTTATCTCCAGGTCGAGAAAGACGGCACACGCCTCATGGGCAAGCGTACACGTATCTTCCGTGGCGATGAGAAGATAGAATGTGATAATCCGCAAGTCAAAGTGCCGCTCCAGAGCGGCGACCAGATCGAACTGGGCAAAGCGGTAGTGTTGAACTTTATAGAAAACAATCAACAAAATGGGTAAATTTTTAGATACTATTAAGGGCGCCTTGTCGCTGACCACCGTAGAGCACGAAAATGAGCGCGAACACAAACGCTCTAACGAAGGCTCTAAGATATCAAACCAGTTGCTGCTCAGTGAGTTGGTTGAGCACTTCGAGGATCAGATAGAGGAACTCTCCGTAGGAAAACGACTGCTATATCCTATGTCGTTCAATATCCTCATGCATCCCGATGATTACAACCGCACCCGCGAATCGCTCCCCTTTGTCCTTCCTGAAGTGGTGGCTGCCTTCTATGGCGTCATCAAGCGTAAAGCGGCCGCTTCCGGAGGCATGAATTATGCACCGCCGGCTACCTACTGGTTCTTCCAGTTCTCGGCATGCGGAATCAAGGATACAGAGGATGGCCATGAGGATATCATCCGACGGGGCGAGATAGTCACCACCGGTAGTCTCACTACCTTCGATATCTTCAAGGCACAGCATACCAACGTCCATTCCGAAGCCAACGTCCATCTGTCCGTCAAGTGCCAGAACTCCAATACCAACGATAATAATATCAATATGGAGGCCCTCCTCGGCATGGAAATCCTGAGCGAAGGATCCTATACCTTCCGGTTCGATAAGTCGCTCAACGAGGACTCCTCGCGCATCACCTCTATGTCCGATGCCCAGCCTCAGGGCTTCGCGCAACTCCGTTGGTCGGCCGAAAACGGTACAACCAACGTCTATGAGATGATGGACGACTATATCGATATCTCCGGTGCGGCCGAGACGCGCCAGACGCGCAATATCCTCCGCATCCAGAGCGATGCTGTCATCGTCTCCCACGTCCAAATTAAGTACGACCGGCCCACTCAGACCTTCTCTCTGGCGGCATATGCTAAGACCCGTCTCAACCAGCGCGAGGTGCCCCTCAGCTCCGGTGGCGTCCCGCATTGGATTATGCTGCCGAAATCCAACTCCCGGATATTCTTGAATGATTCGGTCAGTGTAGAGTTTAACGCAAATCCCGATCTGTTATGAAAAACCAACATCAAGTATCCTATTTTGGTGATACCAATATGGGACGGCAACGCACCAACAACGAAGATGCTTTCATTGCCGAACAACTCAACGATACCACCATCCTGGCCGCTGCAATCGACGGAGTAGGGGGCTACGAGGGAGGTGAAGTGGCTGCCGAGATAGCCCGGACCGAGATACCTCGGTTCCTGCGCCAATTCCGTAACGGCGAACGCCTCGAACTCCTCAAGCAGGCCGTCGTTAGTGCCAACAATGCCATCTTCGAGCGCCGCCAGACCGATGCTTCGCGCCCAAACATGAGTTGCGTACTTACGTCCGCGCTGATTGATGTCAAGCACAAAGTCATCAGCATGGTTCATGTCGGCGATACGCGTCTCTACCAGTTCCGCCACCATCAGCTCGTCAAACTCTCTCACGACCATTCCCTTGTCGGCTACCGCGAGGAGATGGGGGACCTTACCGAGGAGCAGGCGATGCATCATCCCCAGCGCAACGTCATCAGCCGTGACGTAGGCTCCGACCATCATGAGGTGGCCGACCACGACTTCCTCGAAGCGGCCGACTTTCCGCTTCTGCCTAATTCTACGCTCCTCTTCTGCTCCGATGGACTGACCGACCTGATTACCTCCGCTCAGATTGTCTCTGTGCTTGAGCAGAAAATCTCGCTTAAGCAGAAAACGGCGGCGCTTATCCAATTAGCAAATGAGGCTGGAGGCAAGGATAATATAACGGTTGTACTCGTCGAGTATATCGCACCCGAGGCCGAACCTGTTGTGCCGACCGCCCCGGTAGCTTCGGATACGCCAAAGCATACCCCCGTACAGCCCACGCCCCCCATCATCCGACCCGTACCGAAGAAATCCTATCGGATATGGTACATCCTGGGTGGCATCCTGCTGGGCCTGTTGCTGCTGTTCTTTGGCTATTCTTATTACCGACTTCAGAAAGGGGTGCCTAATAATCTTCGACCTTATAAGGACATAGAACTGAATGAACCCGCTCTCGATGATTTCTATCTTGATGATTTCGAATCGGATTCTGCCCTCCTGCCGCCGGATGCGATGTCAGCCCCTGCTTCCGATTTTCCTGCTCCGAAAACGGTCGAGGAACTCGAGCACATCATCGCCCAAAAGGATAGCGAGATCGTGATCCTCAAATCCCGAATAGATAGTTTGGAATCTAGATGAATCAATAGCGGCCATTTAAATCGTTAAAGTTATGAAATGTCCCAAATGTGGAAGAATTATTGACGATGACAGTAAATACTGTGATTATTGCGGTACAAAAGTGCTGCAAGTCAATACTTTGAAAAAGGAGCCGCAACTTGTCGAAAGTAATAGTCTTCCTGAGCAAGATGAAGGCCTGCAAAAGCATGAGAAATGGCTAGGAATAATAGTCATCCTTCTCCCCCTTTTGGTGGTGAGCATTTTGGCCTATCTAGATAAGAATCCGAATGGGACAGGCTCGAATGAGCTTAATCTGGTTGATACTGTTGCCATGGCTGATACTATCACAATGGCTGATCAACAAATAGATTATTCTATACTAGAATTCATGACGTATATCAAGGTTGTGGCAGAGAAAGCTACACTGAGGGCGCAAGGATGGGTAGATTTGGGCTTGCCGAGTGGTACATTGTGGAAAGACCAAAATGAGGAAGGAAGTTATAATTATGGTGAAGCTGTAGGAAAATTCGGCGATAGTCTTCCAACAAAAGAGCAATTTGAGGAGTTAGAAGATAAATGTACTTGGGCTTGGACGGGAGAGGGCTATCAGGTGGAAGGTCCGAATGGTAACCATTTTTTTCTGCCCGCACTTAGGGCTGCTGTGAGTGAAGACAGTGTGTACTACCACGTGAATGGTTCCTATTGGTCCTCTACGCCGAGTGGTTCGGAGGAAGCGTGGAACCTGAATTTCTTTTCGAGTGTAGTACGCATTGAAAACGAAGGCTGTTGGGTCTATAATTCCGTCCGCCTTGTTCGTTAGTACTCGAAACAGCGAAATATTCACAACATTAAAAAATCTAATTTATGAAATGTCCTCAATGTGGAAGAACTATTGACGATGACAGTAAATACTGTGATTATTGCGGTACAAAAGTGCAGCAAGCCAATACTTTGAAAAAGGAGCCGCAACTCGTTGAGATGGCCAAATCCAAGAGCGTTCTGTCGGTATCTGCAAAACCGGAAGTGGCTCCCGCATCAACTCCTCCACCACCTCCTTCACCACCTCCGTCTTCATGGGAACTTTTCAAGGAATGGATAGAGTGGCATAAGCCTCAATTCTACGGTGCTGTAGCTTTTGTTCTCGTCCTTGTAGTGGGCGGTTGCTATTTGGTACTAAGGCCTGATAAACCGGAAAAAGATACTGGCAACACAGGAGGAAACGGGACTGGGTTAGGTCAGGGGAATGATCCTATAGTGATTCAACCCGATTCCACGGTTAATTATCTGGATACAATGCGCGTTTATTTATCTTCCAATGATGGCGAAAGATATCGTCATTCCATTGATTGTATAGATGAGCATAAGGACGAAATTTCGAACGCAGACGCTTTGCGTGATTCTATTTATGATGTATGGGCTAATGAGTTAACTAAAAACAACGAGTACTCCTCCGCATTTGATTATGCTCATGGCTTAGGAGAGCAATATCGTCCTCTGGAGACTAGAATACAAACAAATGCAGAGGCTTACTTCAAGACCTGCATATCCTCGAAATGTACCTCTATCGCTCAATGTATAGACTGGGAAAAACGAGTAAATGGGTGCACCGCGTTACAAGATTTCAAAAAGCGAGAGTATCTTGGCATTATTCAAGAGAAAAAATCATCATTAGCTATCCCGCCGCCCCCGCCAAAACCTGAAGATAACCCCAAAAATAAAGTTAAACTTAATACATTCCAATTGACTAAATGTAACACAAGTTGGGTGCCGGAAGGTACGCCGGTCAATATTCAAGAGGGAAATGTTATACCATACAATGTGCAAAAAAGTACTAAGTATATAATGTACTTGTTCCCGAAACGTAAGTTTGACCAGATACCTAGCATTATAAACACCGAAGAATTGAAAAGTAAAGGATTCTCTGTAAAGGTAATGCCTTCTGAAGCTACTATTCGTATTCAGACGACTAACCAAAGCCAAAATGCTACAATGAAAATTAAGATGGAAGATAGAGCAACCACCATAAATTTTAATGTAAAAGAATAACGAGAAACAAAATCAAACGCAATGAAGAATATGAATAATAAATTATTGTTTCCTGTTATTGTTGGTGTCCTCTTATGTGGCTGTATGCCCGCGCAACAGGGTGAGGGCGGCGGATCCGGTTCTGAAGAACTATATCTGCAGGATCCTACGCCGGATATGGCGCGTCTTGAACTGAATGGCGGAATGGTGGATTCGCTGATTTTTTATGATAAGGAGACATATTATTCATCAAGGAATGATACTATTGTCTTTGACGATGATTACTGTGAGATGATTAAAAACAAAGATGTCAAACGTGATCTCTCGGACCGCTTGGTATTTAGAGGAGCAAAGACAAACTATGGATATAGTGGAAATTGTGAGTTTAATTCCCATGAAGAAGACGCATATTCCTATGAGGGAAATAGTTGGCATCCCACTTTTTATGAAAGAACGGAAAGCATCCTAAATGGTAACGTGAAGTCTTTGACGCATTATATCTATGATGGCCGAGGTTTGCCGGAAATGATGATATGCTATTGTGATGCAAAAGGTTGCGGTGTCGAAATGGGATGTGTGAGCCCGTATCGTTTTTATTCAGTTAAGTATTATGAATATACATATCTTGAATTTGACGATTACGGCAATTGGATAAAAAGAGATGCCGCTATATATTCCATGCGTTTGCCTGAGGACGCAGAATTAAGCGAATCCTATCGCCTTTTGTTCGACAAAAAGACGAGCGCGGATACCCGGGCAGAGCTGGAACAAGAATTGCTTCAAAAGTTGAAATCAAATGCCGTCAAAAAAGGTGAAGAGATATCCTCATATACGCGTACTGAACAACGTAAAATTACTTACAAATAATTAGAGGAGCGTTACTATGAACCGCAAACTGAAAATAGCATTATGCGTACTGGCAAGCTTTGTCGGCTTGCTGATCGTGCTTGCCGTGTATATGATTTATAATCCCTTTTCTGGCTATGATCTTGAGAAGGAACGGAAACGTGTAGAGGAGGAACAAAAACGCTTCGAAGAGGTGCTACAGTCGGCTCCTGATGAAGAACTGCTTCTAATGCTTCGTTTTGCGATATATAGGGGATATGTTCCCACTGGTGACCCCGACCCTTATGAGAATATCAATGCAGAGATAGGTACCTTTCATCGGACAGGGAGGATCTATGAGACTTTGTGCGACCGCAATCCGGCCTTGCTGCATACAATCTGTTCCGACTCACTTATGCTGGAGGCGTACGTGTACTCGTGTAATGCATCCTTTGAGCCGGAAGAATTGGATACCACCCAGATGAATCCAATTGAAAAATATCGTTATCTCAGCGGACGTGATTTGTACGCTATCCGTGAGATGATTATGCCGCGCCTTGCGCCGGATAGTCTGCTATTTGATTCGATTGATTCTTCCTGCAAAAATGAATTATTTCAAAAATACTTTTAACTAATTTAAATATTTTAATTATGAAAAGATTAATCCTATTTATTTTTTCGCTCGTAGTACTGGCGAGCATGCCTAAAGTTGAGGCTAAGAATCATGTGTTTGCAGGCTCTATTGGCCCCTACAAAATCCACATGGTATTGAACGACCAAATGCAAGGGTATTATTATTACGACAATCGACCGAAGAGCCATTTCAAACTCGTTCTGACCAGTCAACGTGATTGTGCTTTTGAAGAACATGGTACTAAAGAGGCTTGCTACAAACTGACCCTTCAGGAGTACGCTCCCGGTGGTAAAAACTCCGGTCAGTTTGTTGGAACGTATAAGTCCGCTTACGAATACGGATATATCGGATCTGAATTTACGGGCGTCTTTACCAACAAGTCTAACGGTAAGCGCTATAACTTCGAAGTTTATTGCACCGAGAAAGCCAGGTAATTGTCTTTGGAATAGCAATAGCTTATCAGATATTAATCGCCGATCTCCCACCCGAGGCCGGCGATTTTTTCCCTCTCTCTTTATGGCCTTATTTTTTCGCCAACTTTTATTATGTTCTCGGGCGAAAGTGTTAAAAAAATCCACAAATATTTGTCCGAAAGGTAGAAAAACGCACTTTTTTTCACAAAAAAATTGCAAAACATAAAATGTTCATCGTATATTTGCATTCGGTTTTGGCCACCATGGTTACAAAACGGGGGACAAAAGCTTGCATATGTCGATTTTTTATTGTAATTTTGCACCCGATTTTGAAAAGCAGTCGACGATGGTCGGCTCATATTTATTAACTATTTAAAAACCTACTTTAATTATGGAAAGAATCCAATCTATTTCTTCGGAGGCACAGGAAGACCTCCGCATCGTGAGTCACCTCGACATGCAAAAACTTCCTGAGAGTTTGCAACAGATGCT
>AUXO018023442.1_pt1 | contig 22416 bp, 29 predicted proteins | sample 768731 | NCBI WGS metagenome assembly AUXO01 (sample SAMN02715735, study PRJNA202380) | gut metagenome | biome: sheep rumen | host: Ovis aries | place: New Zealand: Palmerston North | reverse complement strand
TTATCTTCCTTTAATTCAAGAAGTTCTCTCTTTACCTTTTTATTAAGATTCTTTCTTGATGTCTTAATATCATTAAGGAGATATGCAAACTTCTCATTCTTTATATTATACCTCTTTTTAAAATCCATTAGGTATTTATCATCCAATCCTGAAATTAATTTTGTAAGATTAAATTCTCCTTTAGAGAAACAATTATTAAAACAAATACCATCTACAACTAAAGCACTAATAAATTTATTTTCTTTAATCTTATTAAGAATTAAATCTTTAATATCATAATTAGTGGATTCATCCTCAACATAAAGTTCTTCTGCACTATCTCCAAACATAGCAATAGAATCTTCAATAGAATGAGTTATATAATTAATCTTTCTAGAATCTCTATTAGATTGTTGAAAATATCCTTGTCTAACACTATCAATACATCTATTAATGACTTTCTCTGCACCATTAGGTTCTCTACTGACATCTTTAGTGGGGTCTAACCAACTTTTGTATTTAAAGGCTTTTACAATAGCCTCATAAATCCATGTAACAATATCATCTCTCTCAATCTTGAGGCTTTTAGATTGTTCATACACATAAGGAACCATATACCAATATCTAACCATTAAGGCACTAATATAACTTTCCATCATGGTTCTATCTTGAACCTTTTCATAATAAACATATGAATTGGCCAAAGATTGAATATCATCATATTCCTCTTTAGTTCCTAATCTAAATCCTTTGATTCTTAACGCACTACTTGCAAATAAAATATATGCATCCTTTAACATAATATATCCTTTCTTATATTCTTCACTTAAATATTATAAAAATTACTTTTAATATTGTCAATCATTTTTAACAATTTCAAAAGTTTTAGAGTCAATAAAATTTACTCTAGTCTTAATTGGTTGATGCTCATATCTTCTTCCACACCAATAACTTCCATGAATAGAAATTCTTCTATCAACTTCCATTTCTGCATCTCTCTTATGAGCAAATTCAATAACTTCTCCTGTAATATTATCAATAACCTTATACAATATATTCATAATTTTACCTCTGCTTATATTATATAAGTAAGTATAGTAAAAGTCAAGAAAAAAAAATAAGCAATTAAAGCAAGTGTAATAAAAATCAACACCATAAGATGTTGATTAAGACTCAGTTTAATAATTTCAATAATTACATTCCAATAAATGGACCAAAGAATGAATCAAGTAGTTCACCCACTGTAACCACACTTTCTCCATTTTGTTCACATGTTGATTCATGGTAAGAATGATAATCTTCAATAAACTTATTTACAAGTTCATTATACTTATCATCTGCTTCCCTAATCATTTCTCTTGCTTGTTTTCTAACTTCAAGCAAATGTTTTTTAGCCTCTTCAATTTCTTTGGCTCTTTCTCTCTTTTCATCTGAGAGTTTTTTCTTTGCTTCTTCCTCTGCTTTTGCTTTGGCTTCTGCTTCTTCTAATTCTTTAACTGTTTTGTATGACATTCCTGTCACTTCACTTGTGTACAACATTGTTCAATTCTCCTTTTAATTACTAAATATCTACTAGAATAATCCTATTTATCTACTAGATATGCCAATGTGTATATTTTATTACCTGAGTCTTAACATAATATTAACACTCATTGGTCACTTAATTTAGCACATTTTATAATTGCTTAATAAGTTGGAAGATAGTTCTTTATGTAATAATTCATCTCACTATCGTCCACTAATTCATGATATAAACAATCATCAAATGATTCTCCATAATCTTCTGCTAAGTTTAAAATATCTTCATAAGAAATATATTTACAAAATGTACTTCCAACTTTAATCTCAATCTCTTGTCCTGGAAGTAATGTTTTAACACAATCCATTACATCATAGTGATAACTAGATACACTTAAAAAGTAATATCTAGCAATAGTTTTACGATAAGTTAGTCTACAATCTCTAATTCTAACAATAACTTGTTTCATACAATTCACCTCTATACTAACATTATATAGATACCTTATATAAATGTCAAGAAAAAAAAAGAAAAAGAAGAGTTGTACATCCTCTTCCCAATATCTTACTTAACATGTATTTCAGATATTTATGACACCCCTAATTATCATTCAAGACCAGTAATTAGGATTTCCTGGTGCATATTCCCCAATATACCGAACACGATATATTTATCTAGTCATTATATTATACAACAAAAAAGAGGATTTTATTCCTCTTAGTCATCAAGAATATTCACTTATGTACTCTCCGCACATCACCATCATCAAGTTATCTGCAGTTCTTTTCGGATTAGGAGTTTATGACGGTGTATTAGGTTATGACCCTGTATTCTCAAGTACGCTTTTAAGTACTCCATTTTTTTGAATCCCGTCCATTCTTTCTTGATATTATATTATACACTATTTTTAATTATTTTCTTCTGGATAAATGATTTGTTTCTTAAGAGATTCAAAAGAATTAAATTTAGTCTCTCTAAATCTATGTGTAATATTTATTAATTTATCTCCTTCTCTCTTAAACATTAATTGATTTGAGAAAGGGAATCCTATAACACCACAATTTGTTTTCCACCACTCTTCTGGATGGTCTTTTGGAAGAGGCATAATAAATCTTCCAATTTTATAATAATCAAGTTCTTTGGCTAAATCTAGGTCTAGGAATTCTCTTCCACTATACATTGCTACTTTTAACTCTGGATGAGTGCTATGGATATACTTAGTAAGTAGTCCTACCATAGCAATATCATTATCTCCCCCCATAAACCCAATACAAGTTATATCAGAATTCTCTTTAATTAATTTTTCTATTTCTGAAGTAGTTAATGGTGTACCTACATCTTCAAGTAACCAAGGCTCACTACAATCTAGTTTAAACTCACCATTTTCAATGTGTCCACAATTTCCTGGGCAGTTACTAATATTTATTGCCAAGGTTATTTCATCTGGCACCTCTGCTGTAACAATTGCTACATCATAATACTTTAACATAATTAATTTCCTTTCATTATCTTTTTAATAGAAGTAGTTTTATATTTTCCTTTAGTATAATCATATTCAACTAAGCCATTATAAATAACTTCCTTAGTGTTATATACTTTTGGGAAATCAAGATTATAATCTTCAATTGCTTCTTCTATTGTATCAAATCCTTTATACACATAACTATAATCATTTACATGCCACTTATTATCTAATCTAAAGATTAAAACGCAATGCCCAGAACTAAATGTATTTGCTGTTAATAAATAACACTCAATATCACTACTAGATAAGCAATGATAGACTAAGGCATGAAAGCCATCACAATCATCTTTTAATAATCCATCTAAATAATGTTTATAAGTTTGTGGTGGAGGTGTTAAAGCATCCCACAACTGGTCTATTCCATCTTCAGTCCACTCAAACTTATTATATAACTTAGAAACCAATTCTCTAATATCTTTTAGATTAAAGGCTTTATCTTCATCCTTAGTTTCAATATCAAACCTTAAAGCATTTTTAAATCTAATATTAGACCAAAAACACCACCACATTTGAATAAGGTTTCCAAAAAATTTAATAAATCCATTTTTAGCCATAATTACTCCAAATGAAGATATGCTCTTGTAGATGCTTCTCTTTGTCTTACTTCACTAAAATTAGAAACTCTTTTTAAATATCCTATAACCCTAGTGGCATAATCAATGTTTTTACTGTGACAAATAGGACACTCATCTAATTTATTTTTATCTATATGCCCACACTCATTACAAATAGTATTAGGACAATTAAAAGTAAAATAACTACATCCACTCTTAATAGCCACATCCATTAAATGTCTATATTGTAATTTACTCATATAAGAATCAATGTTACAGTGATAAGCACTTCCACCATCTAAACACCCACTAAAATCTTTACCTTGTAAATACATCTTCTCAATTAAATTATAAGAAGAATCTTCTACTGGATAAAAATAAGAATTATAGCATTCTCTAGATTCAGGGACCCAATAACCATCCTTCTTATCCCATTGATAGTTCTTCGCTCCAAGATTTTCTGCAGGTACTTGTTCACAATTATATTTACAATGTTCTGTTCTATCTTCAATATCAATATTTTTGATTGTTTCTAAAATATCTTTTGCAAATTGTTTATACTCTTCACTAGTATGCTTAATTTCAATTCCAAGGAATTCTGCTGCCTCAATAAAGCCATTAAATCCTACAGTTAGGTATTGTTTGTCTAAATCAATAAAACCTGCTTTATATACAGTTAATAAGTCACTATTATATAAATCCCAAAGATAGTCATTAAAGGCACTTAAATATTTATGAACTCTTTTAACTATAGGTCTTATATAGTCTTTTAATTCGATATCCTCTTTAGAATTATACCAATCTTGAACAATTCTATTAATATTTAAGGTAATGACTTTTTTAGAACCTGTTTCAATACCTCCAGCACCTAATGTATAACTAAAGACATTTTCTTCAATAGCATTCTTAAGTCTACAACAAGAACTTAAAGCATCTGCACTATCACTATTATATAAGAAGAATGAATGTCCTTGTTCCCACATATATGCTGTAAAATCTGCCATTTCTTCATCTACATACTTATGTGTGTTCTTATCCCAAAGCAAATTCATAGTTTCTACTGGGAAAGTAATAATAGATTTAGTTCTTTCTTTATTAAACCAAATCATGAACATCTTTTGCAATTCTTTTGTAGTTTCCCAACAAGGTTCATCTCCATTAGGAAAAATAAAATCCTTAAAGATGCTATCAAAATATCCTTTATCAAAATAAGCAATATTTGTAAAAGGTGATTGATAATTTCTAGCACCTGCTGGTTGATTCGCACTATAAACAAATTGTTGAAACCAATCTTCAATCTTAGTTCTTAATGTTAGTTTTCTATTACCAAAACTTTCTATAACATCATCTAAATGTTGAATATAGTCTTGACCATAGTCAATTCTTAAGAAATAATCAAAATAAGGAATGAACTCTGGAACTGCCACTGCACCAGCAAATTGTCCTGCAATAAGGAAGATTAAATTAATTACACCACCAATATAACTATTGGCATGTTTTGGTACATCACTACTTCCACCTAAATCTTTTAACCCATTCAATAGAAATGGATATAAAGAAATAGCAACACAATATGGCATTATAGAACTCTCGTCGTGCGAATAAATTATATGATTTTTAAGGTCTAATTCATATTGCTCTTGAAGTTCTTCAGTTAAATATTGTTTAGTCAATGCCCTATTTAAATCAATTAAATCTTTCTTGCCAAGTTCAGTTTGTAAGGTGGCAATACATTTAGTTGTTACATTAGCATTAGCATCAAATTTAGACCCCGTAGATGCATTAGAAGCATGTTTATAGTCTTCAATGAACTTTAATTTTTTATCTAAGGTTCTTTGGTCCATAATTACCTCCCATTTATCCAAGAAATCAAATCTTTACCAACCAATAAAACACCATCCACATCTAAAGTAGGTGTCTTTGTAATGCCCATCTCTTTATATTGGTCAATTGTATCTAAGGTAATAATTACCTCTTCATAAGGAATTTTCTTCTTATCTAAAAGCATATGGACCATTTTACATTGTCCACAGCCATTTTGAGTATATAACTTAGTCATAACAATCCTCAAGGGCATCTACTAAGTTACTAATCTCCTCCATAGAAAGAGTATTTAAAAAGCCATCATCTTTTGCTTCATTACTAAGATTTTGGCTTGTACAGTTAAGTGATTTTTCATTATCCATAATTACTCTCCTTTCATATTTTTGACTAATTTGTGGATAAGGGAATTAATCCTCTCAAAGGAATCAATTCTTCTTTGGCACTTAATTTAGCATGGGTTTATTAGAGGCCCCAAAGGTCTTCTAAGTCTATTCCATATTTGTCTTTTAAACTAATGTCAACCCAATCTGAATCCTTCAATATAGTTAGTTTTGGAATATCTTGTTTATTTAGTCTATTCTCCTTTTTAAGTGCTTCATCAACTATTAGAGATTTTCTATCATAGCACTCCTCACATACATAAGTAACCCAACCTCTAGTTTTATATCTAGCAGGTTTTCCACAATAGATACAATATCCTAAAGATAGGTATTCATAATAATCTAATACTTCTCTGATTTCTCTAGATGCTGAAGCATATAAACAAAGTTCTCCCCATTTTTCTTTAATTTGTTGGAATGAAAGCATCTTTCTCCAAGAAACATGTTTTTTCAATCTTTTTCTAGTTGCCTTACCTGCTTTTTTAATATCTTGACTTAATTGCTTTCCAAAGGCCTTTTGCCATCCTTCTGGAATACTATCATACCATGTGCTAGAGTATCCTATAAATTTTCCATCCCAAACATTTCTTAAAGTCCAAAAAGGATACTTCAAACAAAAGAAAAAGTTTTTAACCCATGTAATAATTTTCATATTTTATTCCTCCAAATCTTTTATATACTTTTGTAATTTATCATACATTGAATCATCTATTTCACCATCAAGAACATAGTCACTAATTGCTCTTTTAGTGTCAATAGCCTCTCTAGTAACTTCATCAATGGTTCCTTTACATATTAAATTGTAAATAAATACTGGTTTATCTTGAGAAATTCTATGAATTCTATCACATCCCTGTTGATATAATCCATCTGTCCAAGGTAAATCTATAAATATCATGTATGAAGCACTAGTAAGGGTAAGTCCAGTACCTATTTTTTGAATTGTACCTAAAAACACTTTATACTTATCATCTTTTTGAAACTTATCAACATTTTGAGATACTTCAATATCATTCATATCTCCAGTACCTACCAATGGATTATATTCTTTTAATAAATCATTTAAAATATAAATAGGTTCTTTGAAAGTAGACATAATAACTACTTTATTTCCATTACTAACTATTTCTTCTACAAGGTCACATGCTCTATCTATTTTACAATTTGGTATACTTTGAGAAGTTAATACATTGGGGCATGTAGTTGCTTGTCTTAATCTTGTAGTTAGTGCTAAAAGATTACTAGTAGATAATTTAACCTTATCTACCATTTCCTTTGCTAACTCTCTATATTCTTCTAAAACTGACTTTTTAATTGTGTTATAGAAAGAATTTTGAGAATCTTCCATTGTTAAGACCTCATCAATAAAATTTTTAGGTGGTAGGTCTAATAATTCTTTAGTTCTTCTTAGTGAACAAGAATCTATTTCTTCTTTTAAAAGGTCTAAATTTTTATAACCTAGAATCCTTCCCTTAACTCTCTCATCTAACACACAATAAGTGTTCTTAAATTTAGTGACTCCTCTTTTAGGTTCAACACCAATCCAAGCAAGTGGAATATAAGCATCAATGGGCTTATTGAGAAGTAATGTCCCTGTCATAGCAATTTGATGTTTAGCAAGAACCTCAAGAAGATTCTTTCCTTGAATAGAGGCATAGCCCTTGGCCTTATGACATTCATCAAAAACCATCATATCAAATTTATTAGGTCCTTTTTGAATAGCCTCTAATATTCTATTATCTCTTAATGATTCTATATTTAAAATAATAAAGAATTCTTTAATTGGTTGATTTAATTGCTCCACTCTTTTTGTGATTCCATCAATAACTTGTTTTCCATTCTTATTAATTCTAGACCCTAAAATAGTACAATCTAAATTAGAATGTTTCTTAATTTCTTTCTCCCAATTTGCTCTTAATGAAGCAATACCACAAATAATTAAACAATGTTCTATACCTTCTTGTGCCTTAAGTTCTTCAGCAAGATAAATCATTTGTAGAGTTTTACCTAATCCTGGTTCATCTAATAATAATCCCTTATCATTATTTAAACCCCATTCTATGCCTTTCAACTGATATGGGTAAGGCTTTGTTTTATATTCAAGAATTCTCTGTCTCTTAGGAGTATTATCTTCCTTATCTTCAACAAATAAATCAATATCATCTATATACACAAGGTTATCTAAAAGATATGCTAAAGAATTAACTGGAACTTCCCATGTATGATTATCTTTATGGAAAAAATAAGTCTCACATGATTTAATGATGTTTACAATGTTTACATCAAATTGAGACTTTATATATAAAGATGTTAATCCACTTAATTTTCTTTTAGTATCTTCAAATATATAAATCACTTAATTTCCTACCTTATATATTAAAATAATATTTCCTTTTTAATATTTAGAATTTGAGGTTTTAAAGTGTTTCTTCTTTAGGTTCAAAAACAATAAAATCATATTGTTCTTCAACTATTTCAATTGTTGTATCAAGTTCATAAATAATTTTGTCCATAAACATATTAAGAGTTTCTTTAAAATCTTCTGTTTCTTTTTCATCTTCATTTAATGACTCTGTAATTGGACCTTCTAATTTTCTTAATATTGATGAATTCTGAATCTCAATAAATAGGATATTTCTATAAATATCATCTAATAAATCCAGTGAGTCACATCCTAATGATATTACTTCAGAGTCTACTGGTTCACAATTACGCTCAACAATAAAGTTATAATTATCTTGTGATAAATTAATTAATTTTCTAGTGTAATCTTTAGCCCAATATAAATAATTTTTAAAAGATGCCGATAAATCATGATACACTTCTTCACCGTCATCATCCCTAGGATAATTTAATAATTTTACATGAACATCAGTAAGTTTAGACTCCAATACTTTTAATTTTTCTTCTAATAATTCTCTAAATTTTTCAATTTTCATAATAACTCCTTCTAAAATATTGCATCTCCTTCATAATCTACACCAAATGGAAAATCTCCCCACTCATCACAACCACATCTATCAACTTCTTCCTTGAGTTTGTTAATACAGTTGGATGCATCTTGATGTGAAATGTCTCTATAATGACTTATCCAATCTTTGCCTAAAATATCTTTGCTTAAGAATCTAGGTGATTCATATCTAGAAAAATCAAATAATAATTCATCTAGACCTAAAATATAATCTCTTTGTTTTTCAGTCATAACAGTAATTTTCAACCACACTTGCTATCCCAACAATTCCTACAAATAAATGAATGGATGAAAAAATAGTTAAAGTAATAGACCATTCTAATGGCATTTTTAAAATCCAACTTGCAATAATAACTAAAATTGGTAATATCATTATTTTAATACCTCCTTTAATAAATTATACTCTTTTTTTTGTTAGTTTTTGTATAACTTCTTGATTATATTCTTCAAAATTTTTAGTGTTTAACAAAAATGAAGGATAGACTTTTTTTCTCTTTGATAATTTCTAACGCTGTTAATTTTTTATTCATTATCTCATTATACATAACTAATGTCCTCCCAAATTGTTTCCCAAACTTGGTCTATATTTTTATTTACTATACTGTAAAAATGATTGTGGATATATGCTTCAACTTCAGTAGGCTCTTTAACTGGTAAATTATATTCATCACCTAAATCGCCATCTACAATATCCACATAGATAAGGCCCTCTACATATTGTCTACCTAAAAAACAACTTTCTATAAGTTTTACTTTTTGGGCTTTGGTAGCATAGTCTTTTTTATAAATCATTTTACTCATAACATTATCTCTTTTAATAAATCAAATTCTTCTTGGGTTAGTTCTTTGTGATATGAATAACAACTTCTTGTATTATATTCGTTAGGTAGTTTGCATCTTTTACATTCTTTAAGTTTAAGAATATCTACCCCCTTATCTCTAATAATTTCTAATGCTTTGAGTTCTCTAAATACACTTCTTGAAACATATTCTTTATGACCATCAGCATATTTTATTTCATAGACCACATAGTCTCCATGAACTTCATCATTTTGACTATAACTGTTTAATTCTAATCTTTTAGTCATTTTCAGTCACCTCTTTAAATTTATAGGTTCTATTATTAATTTTAATAGTATCAAAGTCTTTAATCCTATCATTATCTATTATAATCTCTAATTTACCTTGTGTCAAGTGTATTTCTTCACAGTTAACTATTAGGGATGGTGATTTGTAGTTTTTCAAACTAGTAACTTGTAATGGAGATGTTAAATCAATAGGTGAACTTAAACTAAAGTTAGACATTGATTGCTTTACTTCCTCAGGAGTTTTTCCTTTATAAAGACCACCTTTGTTATCAAAAGAGAATTCACCACCACATTTTAAGCATGTACAATGAGTTGTATGAATATTTGGGTCATTATCATATCTAACACCATCTTGAACAACAGATGTCCAACCAAGGCATGTTGATGTGTAATAATCTTCTCTGAAGTGTGATTTACCACAATAAGGGCATTTAACTATTTCTAGTTTCTTTTTCATCACAAAAAGTCTCCTCTACAATATCATACTCATGATTTATATAGGCATCCCAATCTATCTCATCACTATTTGGCAGATGTTTATGCTTATAAAGTTTTTGCCAAAGAATCTTATTTGTTTTCTTATCAAGAATCATAAATTTCATCTCAATATCAAACTCAAGTCTAGAACATCTCCAAGCATAGATTTTATCTTCTTCATATTCATCTTGCCATTCAAGATATCCATCCTCAATTCTAATGTCATTTTCTTCTAGATGTTTAAAAAACTTCTCAAGACCTTCTAGCATTTCTTGACCACTACAATATCTTATATCTTCTCTAATCCCTACAACAATATTAGAAACATGGTTAACCCAATTTAATTTTAAGTGTAAACACTTTTCTAATTCTTTAAAAGAAAAAGATTTATAATAACTATAATTATAGGCCTTTAAAATTGCTTTCTTATAGGCATTGTTTGTACACTTATATGAAGCAGAGGAAGAGGAGGAAGTTGTATGAGATTCATCTTGATAAATAGAAGGATGCCATCCAATCTCTCCTTGAGGCAATAATCCAAAAGCCTCATCAATATATTTTCTTGCCCTTGGTAAAGAATATTCATACATTGACACACTGAGATATGGTTTATTATCAAAAGTATCCTGATAAACAGGTGTACCAATCTTTATTTGTTCTTCTTCAAAAGGATAATAGGCTTTATTAAATTTTTCATTCAAATATTTCCTAAAGTCATCATCATTTTCTTTAGTTCTTAATCCTAAAGGCCTTGATAATTTACATTTCTTGTACTCAAATGGAGAACTTTCAAGTTCTAGACCACCTCTAATGTGAGTCCATCTACTCATCTAACATCACCCTATCCTTATAAATATCTACAACATAATCATCTTCCCAAGCATCATTAATTTGCTTAGTGATTGCACTCATGCTAACTTTTGTTTCAAACTTTTTATTACAAAAATCACAAATATATTCTTCCACTAATTCTGGAATCTCTCCATCAATATTTATAATATGACCTAATTCATCTTTAATTGCATATCTTTTTCCCAATAGGTCTTCACTCATAACTATTTCTTCAATTAAATATTCTGCTCCACAATGTGGGCATGTAATAATAAATTCCTTATTTTTCTTTGCCATATTTTCTCCAAATCTCTAAATTCAATATATTATACATTTATAAATAATAAAAAAGAACCTTTTTGAGGTTCAATTTTAATTTATTTTTTTTAATTCTGAGAATATCTATTCCAAATATAGAGAACTCCATTTTGGAAGGACATTCTAATTCCACCCTTAGAGTTTTGAGATGCATATGGAATCCTTTCACCATCAAGGGTACCACTAGTTATGGCACCAGCACCAAGTTCAATATCATAGAAGGTGGCACTAATTTTTCCATCAGTTTCTGTTAATGATGCTAATGTTTTACTTTGAGTTCCTAAGATAGTAGGTACATCCAAAGCATTAATTTTATTATCAATAGTAGTACCAATATCAGTAATTTGAGAAGAAGTTATTGAAATATCTTGGAATGTAGCACTAATTTTTCCATCAGTTTCACTCAATGCTGATAAAGTTTTTCCAGCACCAAAACCTGAAATGGAAGAAACATCTAAACCATCAATAGCATTTTTAATTGCTTTTCCTGTAACAACAACCTCACTATCACCATTATAGGAATTAGTTTTATCATTGATTTGAGAAGATGCAATAGAAATATCTTGAGAAGAAGCACTAATAACACCATTTTTTTGAGAGATAGATTTAATTGTTTTATTAGATTCTAAATTAAGAGGTGAAAAATCAATACCTTTTACTGTAGAATAAGAAGCATTATTAATTTTAATTACTCCTGCTGTTCCAGATTCTCCAGTGCCAGTTCCACTACCTAAAATTTCAATTCCCTTTTTAGTAGCAGTAATTTTTCCATCAGAAGTAGAAGAGATAGTATCAATAAATTCTAAACTAAGACCATTCTTATTAGGGGAATTAGTACTTAAGTTATTCTTAAATAATTTACCACTTCCATTAATAGTGACACTATAGTTAGTACTTTCTCCTTCACCAAGACCACTTAAAGTAATATCACTACTTGCTGAAATCTTTCCTGTAGTAATTTCCTCTTGAATAGATTTACCATTAGAGTTTTCAACTTGAGAAGAAGAAATATTTAATTTAGATGAAGCACATAACACACCATTATCAATAACTGGAATATAGTATGAAGCAAGTGCAAAATCACTAACATCATTACTAAATGCAAGAGCAACAAAATGTCCAGAAGAATCAATAAAGTGATTATCACTTTCAAAATCAATTAAGGTAGGAAATTTAACACTTGTATAACTACTATCTAAATCTTTAAGTTTAATTCCTGCATAAATAGTACTAGAACTATCAAAAAGACCTAAAATATCATTAATAAGAATACCTTTAAATAAGTATCCACCTAGTACAATAGATACTTTTCCATCTCCCTCATCAATAATATAATTCTTTTTAACATTTGTGATTCTATTTCCAAGGTCTCTAAGTGTTTCTTCCGTAGTTATAAAAGAATCTGGATTTCCTGTATAACTTCTAAATGCACTTGGAAATACTTTTACTTTATTACTTTCTAAATACTTCTTCATAATAACTCCTCACTTATCTATTCTATTGGGGCATTACCCACTATCAATTCCCAAATAATAATTATATTTGAAGATGAGTTAATCTCAACTTCATTATCAAACTCTAACTCTGCAAGCCACTTATCATCACTACTCCATTCAACTGGTCCAAGGCCTTCTGAAGAATAAAGTCTTAAATATTTAGGATTTGAAGAACCAGTATCAAATATACTTCCTGGAACCACAAATGTAAAACTAACTGATGCTGTTGGCTTGGTTGGGTCACTATTATCAGACTCTACTAATATTTGTGAATATGGAAGAGCATCAACTAATTGTGTATGGTCACTAGCAAATAATCTAATAAATCTAGGTGCCCCACTATCTTCATAGGTGTTGCCTAAGCAAGTAGCAATAAATTTAAATAGTTTAACTGAACCAGCATTATGTTGTTTATAGGTCTTAACTACTTTATCTTTATGTAGTACTTTAACAGTAACATTACCAGAATATCCAATAGCAGAAGTCTTTATAGGTTCTTTTTTCTTTTTTCTTCCCATAGTTACTCTCCTTCATTATCACTTAAATCATTATAAATTGTAGTTGTAAATGTTGTTGCCACACCACTTTCTGGAGCAGTTCCATTCCAAGAATCTGGTCTAGAATCTCTTTCTTGTGGTTTTGCAATTAAACTCATATGAGCATTTGGCATCTCATAAGTTGTTTGAACTGTTGCAAATCCTAAGTTAGTCTTTGTTTCATCACTTGAATACCTATCACTTGGAATAAATCTATAATCATAACCACAAGGTAAAATGTAATCAAAAATGTCTTCTAATAAAACTAAATCTTTTAATTCTGAAGGTAAATAAATATAATAAACAAATTTTCTTGTATTATCTTCAAAATGGTCTTCAATAATAACTTCACCAGAAACATTTTGATTATTCATTAAAATATGAATAGCATTTTCAATAGATTGTTTATTGCCCTTATTTCTAACTAAATCAATAAAGGATTGACACACTGAAAGTAAATCACTTGTAACATATTCATGTTTAGGTTCAAAACCTACTGTAGTACAAAGTAAATCAACAAGAGAATCATTCTTTTGAAAATTCTCCATTAAATCGGTATTCATTTTACTATAATTAAAGAGCACTTCTAAAACTCTACCTAAGAATTGAAAATCCCTAGATTGGTCATAGTATACTGAAGGAACTAAATTATGTGTTTTAATCATATACTACAATCTTGAACTCCTAACTACATCAATGGTTGAGATATTGAAAGCAATTTGAGATAATGTCATTTTATTTGCTCTATTGTTAGCATCAAATAAAGCATAAGGTGAATACATACTTTCAACTTCTAAATATCTTGAATTATCTATTCTACAATTATAATAGAAATCATTATTAACATCTAATTCTTTAATAGTGTTCAATAAAGTAGTGTCATTAATATCTCCAAATTTACTATTAATTCCCTTATAGAAATCAAGTGTACCAATTGTAAAGACAAATTTATCACTACCTGAAATACCATGAAGAGCAAAAGAGATAGTAGAAGTTGTTGAAACACCTTCAACTCTTTCAAAACTAATGATATTTAATCCATAAGACAATTTAGTTGTGAAGTCTGAGGCTTCATCACTATTATAATGTTTTACTTTATAAGAACCATTAGTAAGATTTAAATTAATATATTTAGAATCACTTCCACCATCTAAAGTATCTAAATAGAACATCATTAAGAAATTCTCATCTTCAATTTGTGGTAATGAAACTTGTTCATTATTAAAAGTAGTTAATTCATCACTAGTTTGAATAGAAATATACTCATCACTACTTCTAGCAATAACACTAGTGTCTTCTATAGTGTCTTCAAAACAATATATAGAGATTGGCAACATAATAGAAGAGACATCTGAGGAATTAAGTACAACTCTAGTATCAATAACTCCACCTGACATTTGAAGGGCATTTGATAAGTAAAAACTCATTCCTTCACCTAAGATTGTACTATTTTGAGCAATCTCCCAAACATTGTCAACACTTGGGTCATAGGATTCTGGGTCATCTAATTTTTCAAAGATGTCATTATCATCTTTTGCATAAAGAGTATTTCTCCATGTGCTTGGTGGAGTAATCTTTAACATTCTATCAAAAGATACCAATTCATTAGCATGTAATTCTTGTGCTCTTTCTTTAGAAACATCTAAATCCAATCTTGACTTAATTCTCCAAGCATTTTCCTCATCACCTTCAAAAGCATCTAATGTCTTGGTTTCACCATTTATTGTATAAGTAATAGACTCAAAGGTAACACCATCTAGTAATGGGTTGATTGGGTCATTACCTAAAGTAAATGAACCATTTAAATTAACAAAGTCAATAGAATCACCACTTGTTAATGTTAAAATAGAGTTTTCAATAATTTCTAAGTTACCAACACTAAAATCATAGGTATACCATAAATCACTAAGGGCTAAGATTCCCTTATCCATAACTTCTTCAATATCAACTGATTTACATGATTTATTTCGTAAACCAATAGGAAGTTTAATAGAGGTTCCACTTCCAATTGAAACTAATTGAGAATTGGCTAAATCAGTATAGAAGAAATATTCATTCTCTTTTAATAGCCATTCTTCTTCATTAGGTAATTTATTTTCAGCATTGTCAATTAACCAATAAGCCTTCATCTTTTTATTTAATGTAGTCTTATTAATCTTTTGAATCTTAAGTTCATCTCTGGCACCTAAGGAAGCAAACCACCAAGTGGAGTCACCTCCAATAATATTTTGAACCCAAGTAGGAATTTCTTTTTCTCTTCTTCCACCACCACTTTCTTGAGAAGTAGCACTTAAATCAAAGTTAGGTTGAATAATTCCTGAGAATTCTTGTTTTGTAGCACTTCCATCCATTTTATAGAATCCACTACTATCTCTACCATAAATTATCCATTTAATTCCTTGACTACTATCAGTATAGTTGATGACTAATTTATCTCCTTGTTGGAAGGTGTAATTAGTGCCCTGAACAATTTCAGTAGTAGAATGACTTGGAATAAAGCAATAGTTAATATATGCTGGATAAGTTAATTCTGTAAGAATACTTGGACCTAAAAGTTGAATAACTTGATTATCTAATAAAGTTAAAGAATGTTCACCTCCACTTTCACTAGAAAAAGTTGGTTGGAAAGTAGTCTTTATTGCAGAAATTCTATCTTGAACTTGGTCAATACCACTAAGTTTAGATTGTCCAAATTCATAATTAAATTTATTATTATAATCAAATAATGAAATATTTCCACTTAAAATATTTTGGGCTAAATACTTATAATAGACCTCACTTTGAGTAGATGTACCATCATTATTATATAATGGATACTCTTTGCCACCCTTATTTATATAATAAGTACTTAATTCTGGTTCCATCATACTGATGGTACTAATTCTCTCATCACTATTTTCCATGCACTTTAATAAAGAATCAAATGGGATTTCTTTTCCATAGTCTAATTCTCTAGCATTGAATTGTTCTTGAAGTGCACTAGCAATATTAGAAAGGATACTTGCTCTTTCATTATCATTTACTTTATATTTAGTAATAACATTTGCATCTAATTTATATTTGTTCTTAAATAAATAAACATCTGAGGATGTTGGTTCTCTATATTCATGACAGATATTCTTAAATTCTTCAATTTCATCTTTAATATATGTAGAAAGTTTTCCACCATTTAAAGGTGTGAAAGACTCATCATAATCACTGTATTTTCTAATTGGAGTTAAAGGATAAGTACATAAATCAAATGGAGTAACTTCAGTAGAAGCATTAATTGTTACATCTCCTAAATTATCATAGGAAACAATCTTAATAGCATGATTGAAATCATCTCTTCTATCACAAACTTGAATATTAGAAACTACTGGATACTCATTAGATTCATCATAAATATTGTAAATAGCATTGGCATAATCTCTACAAGTATCTAAAGTATTAAAAGTACCAATAATTTTCTTGGAAGAGTTATAAGCCTCTGTAATACTTTCTGGGTCTCTACCATTAATAGAAGCACTTAAGTTTCTAACATATAAGTTATCTTCATTTAAACCTAAACTTTCCCAATCAACCTTAGAAGAGATTAAAGCATTAATAACTTTTGCTTTAACATTTCCACTGAGACCATTAGTAACAACATACTTAATTTTAATACCATTTCCAATAATATTTGCAATATCCATTGGGAATTCAATATATGGTAATCCTTTTCTTGAATCATAACTAAATTTAAATACTTTTTCAAGAGGTGATTGATAATTTAAGTTATCAACAACTCTCCAGAAAGTAGTAGGATTCTCTTCAGTGGCATCATAAATAAAGACACCATTTTGAGCAACACCAGTTTCAGGGAAGTAGATTCTATTGTTGTCATCTAAGTTGTATAAGTGAATAACATTAGATTCTGATTCTTCAACTTCACCACTGGTATTAACAACCAAATTCTTTAATCTACCTTGAATACAAGGTGCTGTCATTGATTCAAATGGTCTACTTAATGTGACTCTTGAAGTAAGAATAAAATTAATGTTTTCTCCTTCATCACTTGAACCAACCTCTGTAGTTAAAGGATTGAAAATAATGTTAGGATTAATAACATTACCATCAACGGAGGCATTGTACATGAAAGTAACATCCACAATTGGAGCCACATAGTATTTCATGGAATAACCAATCATATCAGTGAGATTTCTCATAGAAGTTTCTTGAGTTGCACTAACTAAGAAATTTTCTAAAGTATTTTTATCTAAGTTATAATTGATTTTATCTCCAACAAAACCTAGGGTTTTTAAAATAACAATACCTGGGTCACTTTCATTAGAAACTGTAGGATTCCATCTATCTGTCATAGAGGTAACAGTATCAATTAACTCTGGATAAATAGAAGCAAAATCTTTATTTGTATAGGATTTATTATTTATAAGTAAATCTGTCTCATTAGTCATACTATCTACCTTTCTTCTTCACTGTGGAATAAAACTATATCATACATATTTGTAGTAAAATCTAGATTATTAATTGCTTTTAAGGATAATATTAATCTAGCACCTTCTTGTTTAATTTTAATATCTTTTCTTGTAATTGTCAACTGAGGAAAGAAAATAGATACTTTAGAATATACAGCATCAATTAAGATATCTCTTAAAACATAATTATTTTGGTCATAAGTATATCTTTTTAAGCAAATACCATAGAATGGGTCACCAAATAAATCTCCTTCTTCACTATTAAAAAACAACTTGAGATTTTGCAAAGTTGCTTCTCTATAGGCTCTAACTACTCTTGTGTTAGTTGTATTGAACATTTTTGGAAATTCTAGACTAGTCATTTTACATCCTTTAAAAATTTTTAAACTTCATTTAATTTAGCAAGAAAGAAGGATTATTCCTCTTCCCAAACATACTCCCACTTATTAAGAGATTGATTGTATTTTGCTTTAGCAATATATGTTTTAGATGTATCGCTATTAGCACTAATTGGAGGTAATATTTGACTTAAATCCTGAGGGAGATTATTTACCTTATCTACAATACTACTTAAGGTATATTTACCTGTTTCGCATTCTATAGTTGTTTGTTTTGGAAGAGATACTTCTTGGCTAACCTCAAGTTTCTCTAAATTAGCAAAACCTCTAGGAGTATTAATATCTCCAACTTCACACAATTTACCTATAATTATAGGTTTATTTGCATGATGTTCTTCAAATCCAACAATAACACAATCACCCTTATCTTTTTCACCTGGAACTAATTCCTCATGAATAGAAGGAGAATAGGCCAAAGTGGCCTCCATGATGGTATCTATCTTAACTCCAGCAGTACTCATAAAAGGGATATAAACCATGTATTTATATCCACCATCTTCACTTAATACCTTTGATTGAATGTATCCCTTTGTTAACATATATACTCCTATATATTATACAATTATAATATATCCATATCATCACCACCAACTCTTAAGAGACTTAATGTAGTTCTAAATCCTTGTTCACTAACATTGTCAACTTGTTTTGTTACAACATACAATCCACAAGTAGTGTGTTTTCTTCCATAAAAGTAAACTTTAAGTCTAACATGAGTCATTAAAATTGCAGGTCTTAATAAACCTTTAATAGTGAGAGTGGCTTTAATTGGGAATTGTGTGACTTTTGACCACCAATTCTTTTCTTCCTCTGTAGTTTGTCTATAATAGCCATTAGTTCCAACTACTGGGGCTAACACTTCTTCTAATTCACCATTATCATTGATTCTCTCAACATATTGGGTATCATTTAATTCTTGATAATAATTATAGAAAATAGTATATCCATCATCATCGTCAACTTGAAAATCAGTAACAATATTTTGAGATGGGTAACCAATATCTAAATCAAAAGCATTAGACATATACTTAGCCTTTGATGTTTTTGCAACTTTAAAATATGGTCCGTTAAATTTTCCACTAGTATCATCTATTACTACTAGAGAGAAGAAAGATTCTCTAATTAATCCAGTATCAGTAGCATCTTTCATTACATCTACTAAATACAATAAATAATCAATAGGAGATATGTTTATTTTAGGGTCTACCCAAGTAGCAATATCATCACTATAAATTAAACCTTCTTGTTCTACTAATTGTCTATTATTCATACCAAAGAAAACATCTTGTAATCCAAACACTTTAGTATATAAAAGTTTTTTAATTAAATCACTTGCCTTATGATAACCAGACCACTCACTAGAAGTAAAACTAAATGAACCAATACTAAGTAATTTTCCAATACTAACTGCTTTAACAACATAATCAATAGTAGAGGAACTTGCAGTCATTCTTTGTGTAACTTTAGTTATAATGGCTTCTTCATCTTTATAACAAAATGTAGGGGCACTTAAATCACCATAACTAAAGACAATCTTTCTTGATTGTGACACACTACTAAATACTTTTGAAAAGAAATTAGGGTCATCATTTTGTGTTACTGGATAAGTCATATTCAAGGTGTATTTATTAACAACACCATTGACTTTTTCAATTTGCAAACTCTTAATATAATTAGGGTAAGTAATTTTATTAATAGTAAAAACACCTTTAGCATCAATACCTGCTGAACTTCTTTTATCAAAAATCCCAAAGGTATATTTGCCAATAGTTACTTTTATGAAAGGTGTCTCAACCCTGCTTGTATTTGATAATAAATTAATATTTGCCATAATTATAATTTAAAAGTAATATTACTAATTGAAGGTATCTTTAATGTTTTATACTTAGTTATTAATTTGATAAATGGGTCTTGAATATCATTATAGTCTGCTATAACCCAATAAAGAGTTGGGTCACCATAATATTTATAGGCTAAAGAATCTAATGTATCTGTCTCTAAAACCTTATGTTCAACAATCACAACATCTTTGTTTAAATGTGAGGTAATTCCATAGATGTATTTATCATCCAAGGTGTGATAATAATAAGGAAAAGAAGTATATCTTGAAATATATCCATATTGTTTCTTAGATTTATTCTTTAATGCATCCATAATTATTCTCCATAAATTCCTTCTCTAAATGTTCTAGTGATTCCTCTAAGGGAGCCATCTTTTTGAACACTTACAGCATCATAAGGGTCAACTTCATAAACATCAAAACTAATAGTTACTTGAGCATATTTACCATTATCTAAAATAGGCTTAATATATTCAATAGAAACACCACCTTGAATGATTCCCTTAATGAAGACATCTTCTCCCATCTTAACTGCAACCATTGGTGGAGTCACCATCTTTTGGGCAGCACTATATACTGGCAATGCTGCTGCTTGTATTTTTCTAACTAAAGCATCTACAAATTCTTCACCTTCTTCAAGTTCCATCTTTCCTGCATTAAAGTTTAATTCTTCAATCATGTCTCTATGTAAACTCAATTGAATTTGAACATTTCTTGGTCCACTATTTGAGTAAGTAAAAACAGGAGCAGTTCTACTTAAAGCATTAGTAGAAGCAAAGGTAGATACTAATTTATCTTGAATACTATCTGGATATTCAGGAAGTAATAACCACTCATCCAAATGATATAGGTAAATATAATTAGCAATAGGAAATGCTACATCTTCACTAGCCATGGTAGTATCCTCCTAATTCTTCTTTAATTTCTTCTATTCTTTCTTGTCTTAATTTATCTCCCTCAATATTAAGGTTTTCTAAAACAATTTCAGAATCTTTATCCACATATCCTAATAAATCTGTGTAAATGTCTCTATATGTTAAATCACCCTTATTTCCATGGTTAGAAATATATCTATAAACCCATCTAAGAATGCTATCATTCCACTGACCAAACATTGGAAAAGTAAAGTTTGAATCATTACCAAGAATTTGCATTTGAACTCTCTTTATATTATTTGCAATTTCATCATTAGGAGTAATAGCATTATCTGATAAATATTCAACCAATCTATCTGCTAAAAGATATTTAGTTTCTGTAGCATATGATAAAAGTTGTAATCTACTAGAGATAAGACTATCTTTAAAATATTGATTAAATTCTTCAAGACTTTCTTCTTGCTCTTCATCAACATGCTCAAAATCATAATCTGGAATTCTACTACCCATCACAACTCTATTATTCTCTTCAAAAAGAAGTTCAGTACATCTGGTATAATCACCCTCTAAAACAACAATATTGTCAATAAATGCAGATGGGACAACAATAAACATTTTGAAGTTATCTCTAAACATACAATTATTAACACTAATGCTTGGAGTTGTATAAGTAAATGGATGTCTAAATCTATTACCTCCATGTTGAACAAGATGGTAATCAACACCCTCTAATTCAAGTTCTGCATTATAACCATAAAAATCACAAAATACTGAAACACTACTTCCACACTCAAGAGAAATTGTATAAGTTGTGTCTGGTCTTACATCAACCATAAATAAAGTTGTTCTCTTATCAGAAGTAGAAATTTCATGGCCATCAACATCATTAGTATATGAAATAGGAGTATCATTACTAAAACAATTATATAAAGACATTAAGTTCACACCAGTAAAATCCTTGATAAATCTAAGGTATTTTCCTAAATATCTATGAGTATAAGAATCATAATAATTATTTTTAATATCTAAATTTTTAGTGATGTTAAGAATATTGTCACCAAATTTATACTCATGAATCCATTCAAAATCTTCTATGGAGCCATCACTATTAATTGAATTAACTCTACAAATAGCATCCTTCTTAGCATTGATAAAATATTCACCTTCAAAATACTTATTACCTTCTTTTTCAATTTGACAAGTAGGTAAATTAAAAGTATGAAGTAATTCTTTTATATATCCAACATAAATATTATTATCATTATATTTTATCATAATTAATTACCTCTTAGAATATATTAGTTTGATATACTGAGAACTCTCCGTCATCGTTCTTAACTTCAACACC
>AUXO010759537.1_pt1 | contig 22416 bp, 19 predicted proteins | sample 768731 | NCBI WGS metagenome assembly AUXO01 (sample SAMN02715735, study PRJNA202380) | gut metagenome | biome: sheep rumen | host: Ovis aries | place: New Zealand: Palmerston North | reverse complement strand
CGGTAGTTTTAACCCCGGCCCCTGAAGGATGGCCAACATACGAGCCAGTGGACGATTATTGGACGGAAGAGACCGCCGCCGCTGCACCGGCCCCGGCGGTGACGCCGTCGCCCACGCCGACATATGAGCCGACCTGGTTCTGGCTTGACGAGGTGGACTTCTTCAGCTCCTCTGCCGAGGGTTCGGGCGGTGCGATACACAAGCCCTACCCAAACTATACAACGAAGGACAATCTCGGAAACGCTCACGAGCACGTGCTGATGCCTGGAGCGTCGAAAAAGAACGAGCAGAGCTATTATCTCGGCGGCGGTTACGCAAAGTTGACCGGAGTATTTTATCTTCGCTTTGACGATCGAAATACAAAGGATAAAGTGGACTTTACCGTATACGGCGACGGCGTGAAGATCTGGTCCTATGAGGGGATGACGAGCGGCGTAAAGCCGGTGGAATTTGATATCGATTTGCGCGGAGCAGACGAGATGACCATGATCATCAGCAGTGATGGTTATTCTGACTGTGTGGCTCTTGGCGAGGCGATTCTGCACAAAAAAACAGACGAAGCTTCGAGCACAGCACCCCAGTCAGGCACCGCATCGGTCACGACACCGCGGCCGGGTTCTGCGCCGGCCGCCGCGCAAACGCCGTCTGCTTTCAAGTCTCTCAAGGTGGGCGATCTGGTGACCCTCGGCCATTATGAGCAGGACAACAACACCGGCAACGGCAAGGAGCCTGTCGAATGGTATGTTCTGGCGGTTGAGGATGGTTGTGCTCTGCTGCTCAGCCGCTATGTGCTGGATTATCTGCCCTATCATTCCCAGCCTCTTGCATTTGGGACTAAAATCAGCTGGGATGACTGCACTCTGCGCGCCTGGCTGAACAACGATTTTCTGAACATGGCCTTTTCCGAGGAAGAGAAGAAGCAGATCGCCGAGTCGACGAACATCATTTATCTGCCCGGGAACAAAGGAACAACCAGTACCCAGGACAAGATCTTTCTGTTGGGAATCGGCGACGACAGAGGTATCAGGGCGGAATGGGGGTGTGTTCCGACGGCATATACTGTCGCTAAGGGCTATAAGAAGTCGAAATTCGAAATATTCGAGGGCACGGAAACCGTACCCAGGGAAGCATACGGGTTTCTCGAGCGATCCTTCCCGGATTCCCTGACTACGACCATCACTATTGATGGGCAAGAAATGACTATCGGCACCTCTCCGGTCGGCGAGGCAGGCGGTGTGCGTCCCGCTGTTCGGATCCGTTTAGGGTAAACCGAGGATCGCGCCTCATCCGGCTGCGTCGATGGAAGCATTGCGCGGTTTGCTGAAGCAGCGGCATGGTATCCGCAACGCATCTTTTTCACGAGATTCACTCAAACTGAAAGCCCGCAGTCCGCTGCAGGAGGAACAGAGACCCGGAGCATCTGCTCTTCCTGCGGCGTTTTCTTACGGAGCAATAATGCACTTGCCGCGCGGCGGAAAAACGTGTATAATACCTGAAGTGTGAGGAGAAGAGCTGTTATCCGCCGGCTCCTTCTTGCATGATGCAGATGGATACAGGCATTCCGCAGATGCTTCGGGCAACTTTGTACAGCAATGGCTTCGATAATCGCAACAAAAATGGACAAGTTTTGGAGATGCGGATCGAACAAAATTGTATAAGTCGTTTGCAGAAAGCGTATTGAAAAAAAGCCTGCAGTATGGTAAAGTTAAATAGATATGAGCGGCGCATTCTCTGCCCGCTTATACCGCCTGTCGCCTGGTATCGCAGAAAGCGGGCGGCATATGGCGCACATTATTATGGCATGATCGCTTCTGGGAAGAAACGGTTGCGCATAGATAGAATCCCATTTGAGGACGAAAGGAAGGAAGAACTCATGAAAAAAGCTTTGGCATGCCTGCTCGCGATCGCCATTCTGGCCAGCCTCGGCATCACCGCTTTTGCCGCCGAAGTTCCCAGCGTAGAGGCTGAGGACGTAGTCCCCACTGTGGCGGAGGCTGTTGACGCTGACGGCAACGATGTTGCCAGCGCTATCATTATCACCGACTATGAGGACAAGGACACCCTTCCTGAGGAAGCCCAGAAGCAGCTGGATGACGCTGCCGAGGCTCTGAAGGATCTGGCCGCTCTCGTGGAAGGCAATGACGAGCTCAAGGAGCTGCTGAACGGCGCTGAGGTCGACTGCGAGTCCCTTTTCGATATCAGCATCGTCGGCGATGAGATCAAGCTGCCCGTTGAGCTGAAGCTGGAGCTTGCAAACCCCGACAATTTTGCCGCGCTGCTGCACTTTGTCGACGGTGAAGCCACCCTGGTGGAGACCGCTCTGGAAGACGAGAATCTCGCTCTCACCCTGGAAGAGACCGGCGCCTATGCTGTGCTCTCTTTCGTGGAAGCTGAGTAATTGACCGGGGCAACATTGCCCGGAAACGAAGAACCCACTCTGACCATCGTCCATTGGTGATGATTGGGGTGGGTTCCTTTGTTGCTAACATCTATCTGGGCAATGATCTTTTGTAATATACCCTTTGTGCTGCGGGAAATGGATGATCGTCATTGATCAATCATAAGAACGGGACAATACAATTGCCGGAGACCGGGAAAAATGATACCGGAAAGACAGGATCGTTCTTCGCTCTCTCCGCGGCTTGAGTGAGTCCCCTTGCCTTTGTAAAACTTTCGCTGCAGACTGTTCTGGTGGGGGAACAAGCTGCATGACAGCGTCTGTTCTTTTGGCATTTCAGATCCAAAAGAGCTTTACAAAGTGAATAAGGAGTCTGACTCAAGCCGGGGAACGTGAAAACGTTTGCCGGCCATTGGCGTTAAATGGGAAACATGTACACGCTGCGCAAACAGGGTGAATGAGCGGCAATAAGCAGATACTTCTTTTGCTGATCAAGCAGTCATTGTTCGGGATCGCGCTGGAAAAACCATACCAGTACAAAGTCCGGAATCCTGACCCAAAGGCGCAGATTGAGAGGAAATAGAAATGGACAAAAAAAGAGTTCATGCCAATAATACAGGGTCTTTAGGCCTTCGACTGGTCAAATACCTTCATTGGATCGTGACGGTAGGGATTTTTGCATTTTTCTGGCTGAGTTTTCATTATCCTGCAAGAGATTGGCATCTGACAAGGGCCTTTCGCTATGATATCTTCATCCCTGTTGCATACGGCCTGCTGTTGATGTGGTTCAATAAAACCTTTAATTCCTACACTTTGGGCTATTATCGCATCCGTTCTCTCGCTTTTTCACAGTCCCTTGCTGATTTTTTCAGCACGGTCATCATTTATGCCATGGTTTCCCTTGCCTGGTTCAAGATCTACAGCCCGCTGATTTTTATTCCCATGCTGCTCATCCAGGCGGTCTGGAACGTGGCATGGAGTTACGCATGCACCTATTACTACTGCAAAATTGTAAAACAATACCGAACTGCGGTGATTTATCGAAACCGCAATGATCTGATCCGGTTTGGCAGTATCAGCGGAAAGCCGATAGAACGGCTTTTCAACGACGAGAAGTATATTCAATACAACGGAACAGATTTCTTTGAGATCAAAGACCAGCTTGAGGGCTTTGACGCCATCTTTGTGGCCGGCGTGAATCCGACATTGATGAACGCGCTGTGCAAGTATTGCGCGGAAGAGGATATACGCGGCTTCTTCCTGCCGCACATCGGCGACGTAATCATGAGCGGCGCGGAGCATATAAAATCGTTTACGACGCCGATCCTCTCTGTGCGCCGTGCAAACAAGAGCTTTGAGTATCTTTTCGTGAAGCGGCTTTTCGATATTGTTGCGTCCGGCCTGGGGCTTATCGTGCTCAGCCCTCTCATGCTGATCACGGCGATTCTAATCAAGGCCTACGACGGCGGCCCGGTGTTTTACAAGCAGGTTCGCCTGACGAAGGATGGAAAACAGTTCAAGATCATCAAGTTCCGCTCCATGCGTGTTGACGCGGAGAAGGATGGAGTGGCCCGGCTGTCGACCGGTGACAAGGATCCGCGCATCACGCCGATCGGGCACTTTGTCCGCGCATGCAGGCTGGACGAGCTGCCGCAGCTGCTGAACATTCTGAAGGGCGATATGTCCGTGGTCGGGCCTCGTCCCGAGCGGCCGGAAATTGCTGCCGAGTATGAGAAATTCCTCCCGGGCTTTAAACTCCGTCTCCAGGTGAAAGCCGGCCTTACCGGCTACGCACAGGTCTATGGCAAATACAATACCAACCCCTACGAGAAGCTTGAGTTTGACCTGCTCTACATAAACCAGATGAATCTGCTTACCGATCTGGAGCTGATGTTCAACACCTTCCGCATCCTGTTCTCCAAGGAGAGCACCGAGGGGGCGGAAAGCCTCACCGCCTGGATGGGTGAGGAAGATGCAGAGGAGTACGAGAAGGAAACGATCAAAGCGGAATGATGCTTTTCCTGTCTGATTGCCATGGGGCCGTGTTTGACAGCCACAGTGATGGGATAGGAAGCACACAATTTGCTCCAATGATAGAAAAAGACGCTTCGGTAGAAGATGGATTGAGGCTGATCCAAACGGTCGGAAACACAAGAAAACAGAGTGAAGACAGCTTCCAAGTGTGACATTGATTTCAGTGCGTTTACCGTGTTTTTTGGAGTTTAACCAGTAGAATAAAGGCTTTTCGTGTCGAAAGGTAAGGAACTGCGGATGGCTTACAAAGTTGCTGACAACACATATGGCATAGCAGATTTTCAAACTGAACTGCTCAATATCCTGCGTGAGTTTATGAAGATCTGCGAAAAATACAATCTTAGATGGTGGGCCTCGGGAGGGACTTGTATTGGCGCTCTGCGCCATAACGGATTTGTCCCCTGGGATGATGATCTTGATGTTGCCATGCCAAGGCCTGACTATGAAAAGCTGTGGAGCCTGCGTGAAGAGATAAACAAAGACAGCCGCTTTATCATTACACGGACGGGTGAGGGAAAAAACTATCATCATCGTGTTATGCAGCTGGTAGATCTGCAAACGACTTTTATTCATACAAGAAGTGCAGATGAAGATCTGGAGCATGGCGTATATATTGACATTCTTCCTATGGATGCCTGTGCCCCGGGGAAGATCAGTTATTGTCGGCAGGTTATGAACGCCATGGTATTCTCGGTCTATAACATCCAGTGCCTTCCCGAGTATAATGATGGCAAGATGGTACGCAGAGCGACCGATATAGCACTGAAACTTATCAGGAGTCCTAAGCTCAGAAATATAATCTGGAAGCATTGCGAGAAACAAATGATGAAGTATGACTGGGAGACCGCCGGGCAGATAGCGCATCTCGCGTGTGATACAAAGTCAATGCTCCATCCTTATGATGCTTCGTGGTTCAGCGATGTGAAGAAACACAAGTTTGAGGACGTCGAGATTAACCTGCCCATCGGGGCGGAGAAATACTTAACGCAGTATTTCGGAGATTATATGCAGCTTCCGCCGGAGAAGTCCAGACATCCAGTGCACAATACGAAGCTTATTGATTTAGAGCATCCCTACACGCAGTATAAGGGAATCTATTACTGCGTGGAGAAGAAATGAGAGCGATGACATGAAGATAGCGGTGGTTTCATTACGGTTTGCACCCGGTCATATAGCGCACCTCAGAGCATATAGAGAACTATTTACATCTGTTGGATGTGAGATACGCTTGTTCTTGAATAAAGATTATAAAGACTTCATTGGGAGCGCTGATGATATCATCTTTATCGATGCAATAAATCCAATCCTTCAGTGGCAGCCTGATATGGTTCTTTCTTATAACATTGCGAATGCAAATATCAGTTTGGCGAAACAATGTAAGAAACTGAAAATCCCTTTCTACTATGTGTTGCACGAGCCTTGGGACAGTTTCAAAGAGCTGATGTCGCTCAGGCAGCGAATGCCCAGGCGGGTTGCCGCTAATGTGGTGAATTATTTAACTTCACATTACGCATATAAAGTGATTCTTGCATCTGAAAATGGGAAGAAGAAATATTTAAGATATATGAAAGGGTGCAATAAGAGTTACGCTGTATTTCCTCTCATTTTTTGCGATGATTTTGATGGAAAAAAACAAATCGCGAGACAGTTCTTCTCCTTCATCGGCGGATTTACTGTTATGCGGGGATGCAATGAATTCCTGAATTTTGTCAAATACTCCATTGCGCATAATCTTGGAATCAAATTCTGCATAGCCACCAGAAGCAATGTTGATGGATATATAAGTGATCAAGTTTTAAAAAAGGCGTTTGACGATGGCCTCTTGACCATATTTGCCGGTAAGCCAATGACAAGCGATGAAATCAATCTTCATTATCGGGAATCTGTGTGTGCCTGGAATGCGTATAAGAGCAGTACCCAGAGTGGCGTACTTCCAAATGCCCTGATGCAGGGCGCTCCGGTGCTTGTTACTGACCGCGGAGATTCGGCTGAAATCATCACTGAGAAAAAGGATGGCTGCTTTATAAGTTTGCCGCACAGCAATGAAGCAATTGAAGCCGCATATAGTTATATCTCAGCTCACGTTGATGAAATGTCGAAAGCCGCAAGAGATACTTTTCATAATAAATACGAATATAAGATTTACCTTGATAAGGCTCGGGAAGTATTTGAAGTGAAGTGACGGAGGAAGACGGCAATGATCATCACGAAAACCCCGTTTCGAATGTCCTTCTTTGGCGGCGGAACGGATATGGAGAGCTTCTTCCGTGAGCATGGTGGAGCGGTTCTCTCTACAACCTTTGATAAATACTGTTACGTGAATGTCAGGCATCTGCCGCGGTTCTTTGATTATACTACAGAACTGTCATATGCCATGATCGAACGTGTGACAGATGTAGAACAGATCAAGCATCCAGCGATTCGTAATGCTATGAAGATGCTGGATATGCATGAAATCAGGCTTACATATGAGGCCGATCTGCCTGCCCGGTCCGGCCTTGGTACCAGTTCGTCTTTTGCTGTCGGTATGTTGAATGCTTTTTATGCATTGAAAGGAAAGTATGCCGACAAGAAGAGACTGGCTGACGAGGCTATCTATCTGGAACGCGTTCTGTGCCAGGAAGCGGGCGGCTGGCAGGATCAAATTGCAGCGGCCTTTGGTGGCATGAACCGTATTGATTTTAATAAAGACGGGACTTATGACGTTAAACCCATCATCATTCATCCGGATCGGAAGAAACAGCTGAATGATAACCTGCTGATGTTCTTCACAGGATTTACACGCTTCAGTTCTGATCTCCAGAAAGCAAATCAGGCCGGATACGATGAGAAAGTGAAGCAGCTTCTGCAAATGTATTCTTTGGTGGATGATGCGGAGCGAGTGCTGAAAGATAAATATTCCGATCTTGATGACTTTGGAAGACTATTAGATACCACATGGCGTCTGAAGCGACAGACCGGCGGAGCGATCACAACCAATAGTATCGATGCTCTTTACGAGAGAGGAATTGCCGCAGGCGCTCTTGGCGGAAAGCTCCTTGGCGCTGGTGGCGGCGGCTTCCTGGTATTCTATGTGCAGCCTGAGAAACAGGCGGCTGTGAAGGAAGCTATGAAAGACCTGCTCTATGTACCGTTCCAATTTGAAGACGGTGGTACAAGAGTGATTCACTATACACCGGAAAGTTACATCCCAAAGGAAGAAGAAAACGAATGAAGACAGTTATCATGGCAGGGGGGAGAGGCACACGGATCAGTTCTGTGGCAGCTGATATTCCCAAGCCGATGATCAAAATAAAGGGAAAACCGGTTCTTGAGCATGAGATAGAGTGCTTGCGAGATCAGGGCTTTACGGACCTGATCATCACAGTATCGCATCTCGGCTCAGTAATCATGGACTACTTCGGAGATGGCAGACGTTTTGGTGTGCAAATTCGGTATTTCAATGAGGAGACGCCTCTTGGCAATGCCGGAGCACTCTTCAAACTGAAAAACGAGCTTGAGAGCGACTTCCTGCTCCTGAATGCAGATGCCGTCTTCAATGTGGATTTTAATCGCTTTGTGGAGTATCATCGCGCACACGGCGGGCTAGTCACACTCTTCACGCATCCGAACAGCCATCCTTACGATAGCGGCGTTCTGATTGCTGATGAGGACGGTGCGGTAGAGCAGTGGCTGACAAAAGAGGATATTAGGCCAAAGTGGTACCGTAATCGCGTGAATGCCGGGCTGCATGTAATCAATCCAACGGTGTTGGACATGATCGGGATTGACCCTGAGACTGTTGGTACAGAGATTGACGGAAGGATCGTCAAAGTTGATCTGGACAGGCAGATCCTTAAGCCCCTCTGTGGAACCGGAAAGATGTTCTGTTATGACAGCCCGGAGTATGTCAAAGACATGGGAACACCGGACAGGTACGAGGCTGTTTGCAAAGATTTCGCAGCAGGACGTGTGAAAACGAAAAACCTGAAGCAGAAGCAGAAAGCAATCTTCTTGGATCGTGACGGAACGATTAATAAGTACGTTGGTTTCCTAAGAAACATCAATGAGTTTGAACTCCTGCCTGGCGTGTCTGAGGCAGTTAAGAAGATTAATGAGAGTGGTTTTCTTGCCATTGTTGTTACGAATCAGCCGGTCATAGCACGAGGAGAGGTAACAGTTCCGGAACTTCGGGTGATCCACAACAAGATGGAAACGCTGCTCGGCGCTGAAGGCGCGTACCTGGATGCGGTTTATTTCTGCCCGCACCATCCGCATAAGGGGTATGCGGGTGAGGTTGAAGCACTGAAGATCGATTGTGAGTGCCGGAAACCGAAACCGGGAATGCTTCTGAAAGCATCTGAAGATTTCAACATCAGTCTTGAAGACTCATGGATGATCGGCGACGGCGAGAATGATATAAAGGCCGGAAAAGCAGCCGGATGCAGGACAGCATTGATCGGAACAGGTGATTATAACCAGGATGAAACAGCTTTATCTTTACTGGATGCAGTAAACAGCATAATCAGGGCATGATGTCTGTACAAGGACCGACGTTGAGCGGCTGAAACAGGAAGGATGTAGACCAACAATGAGAACACTGGAACCGAGACTGGAAAAGCATATTGATCTTCTGATCACTCGTTACCCCGCTCTCGGAGAAGTGAAGCAGGCCATCATTGATGCATATCTGATAATGGAAGAATGCTATGAGCATGACGGGAAGCTTTTGATTGCCGGGAATGGCGGATCTGCAGCGGATTCGGAGCATATTGCCGGTGAATTGATGAAAAGGTTTATGACCCCGAGACCTGTAACCGCCGAATTCGCAGAGAAACTGAAAGCCATCGATCCCGTGCGCGGAGAAAATCTCGCAAAGAATCTGGAGCGGGGGCTGATGGCGATTCCGCTTGTAGCGCATGAAGCTTTGAGCACGGCTTACATCAATGATGTGGATGGGCTCGGCGTGTTTGCGCAGCAGCTGTTTGGCTTTGGGCGCTCAGGGGATGTGTTTCTGGGAATATCGACTTCCGGTAACAGTAAAAATGTCATGTCTGCCACGGTAGTTGCGCGGGCCTTGGGGATTAAAGTGATCGGCCTGACCGGGGCCAAGGGCGGAGAGCTGGCGACTGTAGCGGATGTGTGCGTAAAAGCTCCGTCTGATGAAACCTATATGATTCAGGAATTCCATCTTCCGATTTACCACTGCTGGTGTTTGATGCTGGAAGATAAGTTCTTTGGAAAAGCACAGGATAAATGAGGGAATCAATATGTTCTGGTACATAGTGATTATGTTTTTGTTTTTATATCCGATTGTGCTATCTGGAATCTCTCGTAACCGCCATATCAATATTGATCGTTTCGCGAGTTTGTGTATGGTATCTGTGCTTGGTTTCTTTATGAGCATGAGATCAATGTATGTTGGAGCGGATACGAAGCAATATGTAACGATTTTTCAACAGATAAGCAGAATCGATTTGCGAAACCTGTTCACGAGTCAGCTGTATGCTTGGGGGGGATACAGCATGACTTTTGAGAGCGGCTACCTATTATATAATAAAGTAATTAGCTTCTTTGGCGACAATGGTCAATTAATTACAATAGTTAATAGTGTGCTTATTATTGTGCTTCTTGCGGCTGTGGTGAAAAAGTGGTCGCAAATACCTGTCTTGAGCTATTGGCTGTATCTCACCCTTGGGTTTTTCCAGACCCATATGAATATGTCTCGCAATGCAATTGGTATATTTTTGGCGTATATCGGTTTTCAATTCATAGAAAAGAAACGTCCGGTTCTTTATTCGATAATTATTTTTGTTGCTTCTCTGTTTCATAGGTCTGTCTTATTGCTATTACCAGTTTATTGGCTGGTTAATTATATAGGACTAAACCATAAGAGAGTAATACAACTGCTGATTGCCTTTATTGTGTTTGGGTTGTTTTTTACATCTATCAGACCCGTGCTGCTGAGAGTTGTACCACTTAGATTTCAGCGGTACTTCCTGGGAAGTACGTCCAGGTTTGACGGACTATTGGTTGGCGCTGTTCAACTGTTCTTGGTTGCATTTGTGTATATTATGGTTCATCCAAGAAAAAGAGACACTCTTCTGAATGATACATCACTCGGATGCTGGATGTTTTTGGTAGAGATTCTATTCTTTGCAGTAGGAATGGATCTTTCATATGGTACCAGAATGGCGGCTGTTTTTAGTCCTTTCATTATTGTATTTTTACCAAGTATGATTAGTAAAGGCATACAAACACAAAAACAACGAACGACACTGACTGCATTATTAATGTTTATAACTGGTGTTCAATATATAATTCGGTTGAGCATTAATAATATTGGCTCCACACAACCGTATGAGTTTTTCTGGAATATTAGATAGGGTTATTTCTGGTCTTCGGCATCAAGGCAATTTGATCATGAGAGTTCATAATGAACTCCAGCGGCGCATAGTTTCAGAATCTCTATATTAATACCCTCCGTAATCTTGGATTATTATAATGTTTTTGGGGATTAACGGTTGTTGATCTTTTGCCGCTGACAAAAAACTGAGGACTGCGTATCGTGTTTTTTTCGTAAGTTTTCTTATTATGAATTACTATAGATGGTCAGATGATTGCGGGATTGCGATTATGGCCATATTTGCATCTATGCTGAGAGTTTCTTCTGCGGTCAACAATGGTTTGAATGCACAATCAGCGTGACATCGCAGTCATAGTCTTCAGGTGAAGATAGCTGATAAGGAGAATAGACTGTGAATCTGGTTTATGCAATGATCCTGAGTATTGGTGTGAAAGGCATATCTGCGATAGTTGAAATTGCAATTCAAATGCTGATCAGCAATGGAGTGGGCGTCAGCGGATATGGTGATTATACCTTTTTCGTCAATCTGATCAGTGGCATATATTTCTTTTTGTTTGCCGGAAGTGTAAAATTAAATACATATTATCTATCAACGCCTTCTGCAAGCCTCAGTAATTTCAAAAAAAAATATCTGCTGTTTTTTGTGATGCCGATAATGAGCATCATTATCGGCATCTTTGGAATCATGAAAAACAGATACGGCATAGTAGCGGGAATCATTCTCTTCCTGTATTACTATGCATACGATTGCAGCAGCGTAATGTTTTCCCGAGGGAAGCAGCTTCCGGCATTATTGGGAGAATATCTGTTTGGCAGAATAGTAATGCTTATTGGTACTTTCAGTGCAATTCACTTTAAATTCGCAACCGGCATTGTCCTGCTGGCTATGTATGGACTGGAATTTGTTACTATTATTCTGTGGCTGGAACCGCAAAGACTGAAACTGCCGAAAGGAACAGACGAGATCACTGTTCCGATGCCTAAGCTTTTACACTATCAAATATCTGACGTTGCCAATAGTTTAATCAGTTATTCTCCAACTATCTTGCAATACATTGTCGGAGGCGCTTTCACAGCAGGTTTTTCCGGAATAATCTCGGTCATTAAGAAATTTATCAATTTCATTTCGGGGCCGACGGCAAAAGTGTTTCTGCCGGAGTTTTCCAGGCTTTATAAGCTCGGAGAAAAAGAGAAGCTGGAAGAATCCTACCTCATGATCGTCAGGGTTCAGATGGTCTTTATCGGGACAATCAGTGCGTTGCTTCTGGGCTTCCCCAATCTTGTGCTCAGGCTTTTTAATTCGGAGCTGGAGCAGTACGCGTCGACATTTACTTTGACTGCGGCGTGTTTACTTTTCATCGCGGGAATCGGACCGGTTATAGGTGTGCTTCAGATGACCGGGAACGAAAAAATATGCAACAGGAATCAATGGATCTCAATCGGCATCATGATCGCCGCCTGGCTTGTTCTTCATAAGCTGCCTCTTTTTGCGATATATGGTATATGGGTTCAGGCTGTCACAGAAGGCGTGATGAACTACTTCTCTGTATGTAAATGGTTCGGAAAGCTAGTTGTGCCTCTAAAGGACTATATCCTTCTTTGGGGCCCTGTTGTAGGGGTGCGTATTGCTGTAGATGCTTTAAAACTCACATATTCTTTTCCGGCATTGATTATAGGAGTTCTGGCAGTCTTTATGTGGAATCTTTTCTTTGCATACCAAGATAAAATGGTAAAGGCTTCAATCGTGAACTTAATCCATAAGGGAAAATAAGTTGTAAGAAGAAAAAAGAAAGTTTCAGTTATTACTTTGCATCGTGTTTTGGCTGCTGTGGAGCTCTTGTATTCATTCATGATTCTTCCAAATAATAAAGAAAAAAGACGTATCTTGATTCAGCCCTTGAAATGATAACTTGGTGAGTATGATGACAACAGGAGAAAATATACGAAAGCGTCGACTTGAATTGGGGATGACCCAGCAGCAGCTAGCTGATGCCCTGGGGTACAAAACAAGATCGTCGATTGCCAAAATTGAAAAGAACGAAGCGACGGTATCTCCGGAGAAAATATCTTCCCTGGCCAGAATCCTTCAGACCGATGTTAACTATATTATCACAGGAGAGGCTTCAGGCGGGAATGTGCATGGCTCTGTACTTGCTGATGATGAGATAGAGGATTTGCAGAGCCAGGCTGCGATGCAGCAGAAGTGTGTTGCTGTTATCCTCGCAGGAGGAAAAAACAGAATAAACCGCTATAATATTCCTTTTCAATTTGTCTCTGTTCGGGAAAAGCCGGTTATTTGCTATACCATGGAAGCTTTTCAGAGACATCCTATGATCGATGATATTTATGTTGTGTGCCTTGCCGGTTGGGAGGATTTGATCCCGGCTTATGTCACGAAATATAATATCTCAAAATTTCGAGATGTCATTTCGGCAGGGGAAAGTGGGCTTAAGTCGATCAAAAACGCAGTGGAGTGGCTTACTTCATCATTTCGGCCCTGGGATATTGTTTTGCTCCAAGAGGCGACAAGGCCTTTCGTTGAACCGGAACTGATATCGAATACAATTCTGTGCTGTAAGCAATTCGGAAGCGCAGTTACATTTGAAAGAATGGATACCATGACCCCCTTTTATCAGAAGGAAGAGACGTCCGGGCTTACTCATTTGGATGCGTATAGATTGATTAACGTTCAATCTCCGGAAGCCTATCCGTTGGGTTTGCTCAGACAATCATTTTCGGAAGCGGTTAAGATTCAGCATGATTTATCAGAAACGATCTGCGCTGTCTTTTTACATAATATGGGAAAAGATTTAAAATATTGTGAGGGAAGTCATGGGAATCTTCGAATCATATCTGAAGAGGACCTGAAACTGATGGAAGCTTTGGTGTGAGAGAAGCTTTGTTGCGTGATATGTGGCAGGAAATGTTTCTTGTTGAAATGTTTCCTGCCATTCAACATGCGCGTCAAAAACATGTTGAACCGCAAGAGAAAAGCCGATTCAGCATTGATTTTCACAGAAAAAACACATATACTCCCTCCACAGCCTTGATTTGGGAGATAAAGATGGAAAGAATAGAATTTGAAATCCTCAGTTCAATTGCTGAAAAAAGAGACATAGGTTTAACAGCTGATACATACAGATATCAGTTAAGTGAACTCAATGCGGCAAGAGAGAAACTGGAAAACTCGGGTTTGATAGCTGATGGTGAAATCACAGAAGCTGGTATGGCATCCCTGGAACCGTATAAGGTTCAGCGCGCAGTATTCCTGGCCGCAGGTTTTGGATCCCGGATGGTCCCTATCACGATCAACACCCCGAAACCCATGGTGCGCGTACATGGTAAACGCATCATTGAGACACTCATTGAGGCGGTACTGGACGCGGGAATCGAGGAGATATACATTGTTCGCGGGTATCTTGGAGAGCAGTTTGAACTGCTTCAGAAAAAGTACCCGATGATCAAGCTGATTGAGAATCCGGAATACGACGGAACAGGCACGATCTCTTCTTTCTACTATGCACGCAATCTTCTTGATCGTGCGTATGTCATGGAGTCTGATCTGGTGGTTTCCAATCCTAAGGTCGTTCATCGTTACCACTATACATCCGATTTTATGGGAACAAGAGTGAATCAGACAGATGACTGGTTTATCAAGACGGATGAAAACGGCATGATAACAGAGATCGGTATTGGGGGAGAAGGAGAGCGCTGCTACAAATTGATTGGCATGTCCTACTGGGACGGCAGAGACGGCAGAGAGCTTGCTCATGATATCAAGGAGGCCTACGAAGGGCCCGAAGGCCGCAAGCTGCCGATGTCTTTCGTTCCGTTCCGGGTGTATCGGGACAAATACAAAATCAACATCATGCCCTGCAATGCGTCTGATGTGATTGAGATAGACTCATTTGCCGAGCTGCAGGAATTTGATGAGATTTATAAAAACCACTAAAACCCCTCAATTATGAAAGGAGCTATACAATGAACACATGGAAGAAGCTGTTTGCCGGCATTCTGGCCTGCGTCATGATGCTGAGCCTGGCACCTTCAGCATTTGCTGACAATGCCTGGGATGGGACGATCACAATTGTACAATCCTCTGACGTGATCGGCTTTGACCCGACGGCATCCACCGACACCAACAACAAGAATGTTCTGAAGAACATGGTATCCCGCCTGTATGAGACGGACGACTATTTTAACCCTGTTCCTGTCCTGGCTACCTCCTATTCGCAGGTTGACGATTATACCTGGGAATTTAAGATCGCTCAGGGCGTGAAGTTCCACGACGGCACCGACCTGACAGTCGATGATGTAATCTATAGCCTCGAGCGCGCAAAGGAGAAGTCGTCTTCGGGTAAGACGCTTCTTGGGCCGGTCGAGAAGTTTGAGAAAGTTGATGACGAGACTCTGCGCATTACCACGTCTACGGTTTATGGATCCATGCTTACCGCACTTTCCAACTCCGCCTGCACGATTTTGTCCCAGGCCTGGATCGAAAAGGCGGAAGCCGGGACCTGCAATTGGGATGAGGTAATCAAGAATGGCGCTACCGGCCGTTACATCCTCGAGAGCCGTGATATCGGCAACTCCTGTGTCCTTGTCAAAAACGAGAACTACTTCGATCCCAGCGATGCCGCACAGAATGATAAGCTGATCTTCCGCATTATCCCTGAAGCCACGACCCGTACCATTATGGTCCAGACCGGCGAAGCGGATGTGAATGTCAACTTCGATACGGCTGCTATGGCTGATTGCCTTGCTGACCCGAATGTCCAGGTTCTCGAACATGAGTCTTCCACGATTTATTATATCGCTCTGAATTGCGAGACAGGCCCGTTCACCAGCAAGGAGCTTCGTCAGGCTGTGGCTTGGGCAATCAATCGCGCAGACTGCCTTGAAGTAGGCTATAATGGCTACGGTAAGGTATGGTCCAATGTGTGGGCACCCACTGTCTACGGCGCGACGGACGATCCTTATACCTATGATATGGAAAAAGCTCAGGAACTGGTTACAGCTTCGGGCTATGCCGGACAGGAAATTAAGGCTTGCGTAAAGACGGATGCTGAAGAGCGTATTGCCCAGGTTGTACAGGCTTACCTTTCCATGGTCGGTATCAATATGACATATACCCGTATTGACAACACCATTTTGACCGAAGCGATGGCGAACAATCAGTATGACATGGCATTTGACTACACGGCTTTTTACAATGATCCTGAGCTGTTCGTCGGCCGTCAGTTCCAGGCTTCCGGTATCGGCGCCAAGAACTACGCTCATTACACGAATGCCAAGGTTGACGAACTGATGGAACAGGCTAAGGCAACACTGGACGAGACTGAGCGCGCTGACATTTATCATCAGATCAATACGATTCTCTGTGATGACTGCCCGTGGATCGGCATGTTCAACAGCAACCTCTATGCGCTTGCACGTACAGGTGTTGAAGGCGTCAACATCAACGTTGAGACGACATACTGGTACAATACCATTCGGTACGAACAATAATTGACAGCAGACAACCCCGGGCTTGTCAGATGATGAACCCGGGGATCTTTTATTGAAGGTGGAGCGATGTTAAAATACTCGTTAAAGAGAATTCTTTACATGATTCCGGTCACGATAGCAGTTATCTTTATCGTGTATCTTATCATGTATCTCACACCAGGTGATCCGGTAGCTTTGCTGCTGGGATCCGATGCTACACCGGAGCTGATTGCAGAGACGCGCGAAAAGCTTGGCATTACAGATCCCTTTTTTGTCCAGTTTGGAAGGTATTTATGGAATCTTCTTCACGGTGACTTCGGAATGTCCTGGTATACCGGGAACCCGGTCTCGGAAAGACTGTTTGCGGCTATTCCCTACACTGTGAGATTGAGTTTGGGGGCAATGCTGGTTGCATTGGTCATATCTGTGCCGCTTGGTGTTATAGCAGCAGTAAAGCGCAACAGTATTGCTGACTACGCCATTAGCATATTCGCAATGATCGGGGTTTCAGCACCTACATTCTGGGTTGGTACTATGCTGATCCTGCTGTTTGCTCTGGACTGGAGACTGCTGCCGTCAGCTTTTGATGGGACATTCAAAAGCTTTATTCTTCCGACAATCACGCAGGGCTTCAACATGCTCGCAAGTATCGTCAGGACTCAGAGGTCTTCTATGCTGGAGGTCCTCAGTGCAGATTATATCAGGACCGCCAGGGCGAAGGGCGTCAGTAATTTCAGCGCAACTTATAAGCACGCATTGAGAAATGCTGTTCTTCCGTCTATCACAGTCGCGGGACTTGACTTTGGTCTTCTTGTTGGCGGTTCTGTCGCGATAGAAACCGTATTTGCGATTCCTGGTGTTGGTCGTTTGATGATTGATAATATCAAGCTGCACGATACGCCTACAGTTATCGGCTGCATGGTTTTTGTATCTGTGATGGTCAGCATCATCAACCTTTTGGTGGATATCCTGTACGGCCTAATTGATCCGAGAATCAAAGCACAGTATTTGAGGGGAAACAACAATGGCAAGAGAAAGAATAAAAAAGAAAAAGGAAAGCCAGGCGCGGCAAATCTGGAGACGGTTTCGTAAGAACAAGATTGCAATGGCGGCATGGGTTGTGCTCATAATAATCATTCTTGCCGCATGTACAGCAGACCTTTTTTGGGATTATCAGAAAGACGCCTGCCAGATCAATGTTCCCGCACGGTTACAGAAGCCATCGGCTGAGCATTGGCTCGGAACCGATGAAATGGGAAGAGATATGCTTTGCCGAATTGTTTATGGTGCAAGAGCATCACTGACCGTTGGACTGGCGGCCACGACGTTCGCATTGCTTGTAGGCGGAACTTTGGGCGCAATCTGTGGTTATTACGGCGGAAAGCTTGATAATATCATCATGCGCTGCACGGATGTCCTGCTGGCTATTCCCGGCCTTCTCCTCGCAATTGCTATCATGAGCGCATTTAAACCGAATATCTTCTATATCAGTCTTGCGCTGGGTATATCATATATCTCGAAATTTACCAGAATTGTTCGGTCGGCAGTCCTCACTGTCCGTGAACAGGAATATATTGAAGCAGCGAAGGCAATTGGGGCAAAGGATCATACGATTATTTTCAAACATCTCCTGCTGAACTGTATGGCGCCGATCCTCGTACAGTATGCGCTGGCGATCGGGAGTCGAATTTTGTCTGTCTCCACTTTGAGCTACATTGGTATGGGTATACAGGCACCTACTCCGGATTGGGGAAACATGCTGTCCGGCGCAAGAGCATATATCAGAGGAAATGCATATTTGGTGCTTGGTCCTGGAATTGCACTGCTGCTGACAATCAGTGCGTTTAATCTGATCGGGGATGGGCTTCGCGACGCCCTTGATCCGCGGCTTAAGAAGTAGGAGATTGATGATGGCAAAATATAGAAATCTAATGCTCGAGATTCGTGGCCTTGTGGTCGAATACAGGACAGAAGATGAGTCGGTTCAGGCCGTTAACGATATCAATCTGTGGATAGAGAAAGGAAAGACGCTTGGACTGGTCGGGGAGACCGGAGCGGGAAAAACAACAACGGCTTTGTCTATTCTGAATCTGCTTCCTGAGACAACGGGTCATATTGTCGATGGCAGCATCACGCTTGACGGAGAAGCGATCATAAAAAAAGACAAGACTGGAAAAAGCGGACCTGCCCTCGCAGATTCGGATATGCAGAAGATCCGCGGCGATAAAGTAGCCATGATCTTTCAGGATCCTATGACTGCTTTAAACCCCATCTTCACAGTAGGCGATCAGATCGCAGAGTCGGTGATGCTCCACCAGAAGCTCAAGCGAAGAGATGCTGAAAAAAAAGCAGAAGAAATGCTGGAACTGGTCGGCATTCCCGCAAGCCGTAGAGATGACTATCCACATCAGTTCTCCGGAGGTATGAAACAGCGTGTGGTCATTGCAATGGCATTGGCCTGTAATCCCGCTCTGCTGATTGCCGATGAACCGACAACTGCGCTTGACGTGACTGTGCAGGCACAGGTACTGGAAATGATCAAAGAACTGAGAGATAAGTTCGGCACTTCAGTGCTTATGATCACCCATGACCTCGGAATTATAGCCGAGATGTGCGATGAAGTCTCCGTTATGTATGCGGGTGCTATTGTTGAGCATGGCACGCTGGAGGATATATTTGATAATACAAGGCATCCGTACACGCAGGGGTTGTTCAACTCTCTTCCAAATATCAAGGATAGAACAGCGAGATTGAGACCAATTCGCGGCCTTATGCCGGACCCGGCAAATCTCCCCATGGGTTGCGCGTTTGCAGACCGTTGTGATTATGCGACGGAAAGATGCAGGGGTGAGAAGCCGCGAAAGCAATGGCTTACAGATTCTCACTTTGTGCAGTGCCACCTGTATGATGATGGGAAGGACGAAAACAGACTTTGAGGAAAGGAAAAGCAGATGAGCAATATGAAAGAGAAAGACATCCTGCTTGATGTGCAGCATCTGAAGAAGTATTTTAGTACTTCAAGCGGAATGCTCCATGCTGTCGATGATGTTTCCTTTCAGATAGAACGAGGGAAAACGCTGGGAATCGTTGGGGAATCTGGCTGTGGTAAATCTACTATAGGCCGTACGATCCTAAGGCTACTGGAACCTACATCAGGAAAAGTGATCTTTGATGGCGTTGATCTTACAACGCTTTCTAAGGAAGAGCTTCGCGTCATGCGGCAGAAAATGCAGATCATCTTTCAAGACCCGTTTTCTTCCCTTGATCCGCGTATGACTGTAAGTCAAACGATAGCGGAACCGTTAAAACTGCATGGGATTATAAAAGACAAGAGAGCGCGTGAAAAGCGTGTTCTGGAACTCATGGATATAGTCGGCCTTGCAGAGAGACTCTATGATACATATCCACATGAGTTGGATGGAGGCAGAAGGCAACGAATCGGGATCGCAAGGGCACTGGCTATGAATCCTGAATTCATTGTATGCGATGAACCTGTTTCTGCCCTGGATGTTTCGATTCAGGCTCAGATCCTGAATCTGATGGAGGATATTCAGGAAAGGGAAGGTTTGACGTATATTTTCATTACGCACGACCTTTCTGTTGTCAACCACTTTGCAGATGATATCGCAGTTATGTATATGGGCAGAATGGTTGAAAAAGCACCGGCTAAGGAATTGTTTAGGAATCCGCTGCATCCATATACACAAGCACTTTTATCAGCAATTCCTGTGCCTGATATCCATACGCAAATGAACAGAATTGTCCTTAAAGGGGAGGTTACATCTCCCATTGAGCCAAAGCCGATTTGTCGTTTTGCCGGACGTTGTCCGTGTATGAATGATAATTGTATGAAGGAGGAGCCACAGCTATTTGCGGTCAATGCTAACCATTGGGTAGCATGCCCTGCTAAATCAAAGTAATGAGTAGCAATCTCCAAATGCTAAGCGCAGTTGCATTTATTGCCATAACACTTATTGCTTTAAGGCAGCAGAAAAAACTTTGGATTCCAATAATAGTGATATATTTATGCGCTTTGCTTTATATGCTCTTTTTCATTCGTCATCCATACCTTAAGCCAAGCTATGCTTTGAGACCATTTCGTGCACTGGTAAGGATCTTTGTTTGGGATAATAAGGGATTAAGAATTCAGAAGTGGGCATATCGAGGAATTGTATTAAACATACTTCTTTTTGTTCCCTTCGGGTATTTGTTGCCTCAGGCCACAGAAAAAGTCAATTGTTGGTGGAAGATTATGGTTATCGGTTTTAGCTTTTCTTTGTTAGTTGAAAGTGTGCAGCTAATCACCCGACTTGGTATGTTTGATATAGATGATTTAATCAATAATACCGTTGGAGCTGTTTTAGGGTGGATATGTTACAGAAAACTATTCAATTAGAATTAAGCAACAGATTAAGCAACAGATGATGCTGCTTAGCATCGTCCAAACCTGAGAAAACAGAAGTTGAAAATTATCACCGACATTGTCAAAAGGAAAACTATGGTTTGAATAGCATAATTGCGAGGTTGTTCAAAGAGAAAATGACACAGGATTTTATTACTTATAAACTCATGCCGATAATCAGGGCGGCTCTTGGCGTAGCTTCTGTTCCACCACTATTGAGCGAAGATGATTATGATTCCCTTTTGCATTTCGGAATACAACAGTCCATTCTCCCTATAATGTGGAAGGGACTAAAAGAATTGAAGTTAACTGATCATCTCTCACAATTCGAACTACCCAGACTAAAGGACACGCGTGATTATATTATCAGAAACAATGCGTATAATCATATCTCCGCGGCATTAGACAACAGGGGTATTTCTTATGTTCCTTTGAAGGGCTCGGTGATAAAGGACTTATATCCAGAACCGTGGATGAGGACAAGCAGCGATATAGATATTCTCGTTCATGAGAACGATTTGCCATCAGCTATTTCTGCCATAGAGAGTAGTACTGACTTTGTAGCAGGGAAACGTGGTTTCCATGATGTATCCATGCAGAACTCCAGTGTGCATCTTGAGCTCCATTTCAGCATTAAAGAAGGCATTGACAGCATAGATCAAATGTTGGAAAAAGCTTGGATATATGTGAGAAATACAGAATCCGGGAATGTTTTTACTCCCGAGTTTCAAATATTTCATATCTTGGCACACATGAGCTACCACCTAAAAAAAACCGGGTTGGGTATACGACCGTTTCTGGACCTATGGCTATTGAAAGAGAGAACTGTTTTTAGTGAAAACGAATTTCGTGATATGTGTGACAAGAGTGGCCTGCTGACGTTTTATGAAAAAAGCTGTGAACTATTAGATTCGTGGATGAAAGCAAAGGAGTATACACCGGAAGCGAAGGCACTAGAACAATTCTGCCTGATGGGCGGCGTTTTTGGAAATGCTGAGATCGCAAGCGCGGCAGCATTGAGACAGAACATGGGAGTGAAGTATTTTTTCAATCGATTATTTATCAGAAAGAGCTTGCTTGAGGAAATATATCCGGAATTAAGGAATAAGCCATATCTATTATTATTCTTTCAAATGAAGAGATGGTTAAAGCTTCTCGATGGAGATAAAAGGAAAAAAGTAATTGATGAATTGAAGGGCGTTCGTTCCATCGGCAAAGAACAGATTGATTCTTTTGATAAGTTGCTGTTGAGCTTAGGGTTTTAGAATTTTTTAGAATAATCAGCTTGATTTGTTCAGATATACCACCTACTTGGCTCGCTAAGCTAAAAGGTAATTGGTTGCGGAGGTTAACAAAGACAGTCTGTCTAGCCAGTATTTACCCGAGAATATGGAAAAGGAAGCGAGTGCTAAACAGCTGGAAGGCTACTGACTATCAAACCGTTATTCCAATTCATGTCATTGAGTTAAAGAATGATTAAAAATGAGCTTTCAAAATGAAGGCTCATTTTTGTGCTATTAAGCAGCTGCCGGCTTATACGGGTGAACATGACTTTAGGGCTTGATGAGAAGTGAGAAATGTGCAAAGTGCACCATTATTGAATACGCCGGGCAGGATGGTGCAAGCTGACCGCGCTGGTGGTGCATACGTTCCGCTAAAATGGTGCACAGCTGCCGCGGCAATGGTGCATTTAGGAAAAAGGCCTGTATACTGGGATTGCATCGCAAGATGTAATACAGATACAGGAGG
>AUXO013853768.1_pt1 | contig 22425 bp, 32 predicted proteins | sample 768731 | NCBI WGS metagenome assembly AUXO01 (sample SAMN02715735, study PRJNA202380) | gut metagenome | biome: sheep rumen | host: Ovis aries | place: New Zealand: Palmerston North | reverse complement strand
AATTAAATGAAGAAAATATAGATATAACTAAAAAATATTACATTATGCATAATATTTATTTATCATTCTTTATTTGGAATGAAGAATTAACATTTTATATTTATTTAGAAAATGATAGTTGGTTATATGAGAATTATATTGATAGTCATAGTGGATTAAATGAATGGATATTTAATTTAATTAATGATGAGTATTCTTTATTTAGTGGAAATAGTAATTATTGTCATGCTTTTGGAACTTGTGATTTGAAAGGATATCAAAGAATTATAGAAAATAAAAGAAAAGATAGTAATTATAATGATTGCTATTATGGTCAAAGAAAATATAGTAGTGATGCTGTAGTTAAAGCAATAAAAAATTTAATTGATTATTTTACTGATGAAAATAGCAAAACCAGAAATATTATTATTGATGAAATAACTCATAAATTAGAAAACATGAAAAAGTTAGCAGGTGAAATAGAATGAATGATGTAAAAATAGATGTTAAAAATAGGACAATATCATTTGGCGATTTTATAAAATTTTATGATGTACCTGAGTATGTTATTAATTATATTAATCAATTACAATCCAACTGGAATAGTTTAAGAGAGTTAATAGAGCAACGAATTTATTTAATAGAGCCAAAAGGAACTTGTATAAATTTTTATTGCGAATATGATAGTGAAGATGATTATGTTCAAGGTATGAAAGAACAAGCAAGATTAAATACATTAAAGTTTATATTAAATGAAATGAACGAATTAGAAGGAAGGATAAAGAATGAAAAAAATTAAATTAATAATTATATTTATAATAGTATTAGTATTAACTGGATGCAACAAACAAATTCTTGATTTGGAATATACTTATAACACTGTAATTTGTAATTATAATAGGGAAACTTTTAAATTAAAAATTGATTCTTGGAAAGATTATGATGGAGAACAAATTCAAATAAAAAGTGATGGTAAAGTTTATTTATTAAGTACAAACAATTGTTATTTAATAGGTGGTAAAAATGAAAATAATTGATTTATTAAATAAAATAGCAAATGGTGAAGAACCAAAAATCAAATATGATAATGTTATTTTAAAATATAATAAAAATGAAAAAAGATTCATAGATAAAGATAGGTTAAATTTATTATATGAAATTGATTTTTCCGAATTAAATGATGAAGTAGAAATAATAGAAGAAGATAAGGAAATAGAAAAAATAGGGAATGATTATTATCACAAAACTCAACCAGAACAAAATCAAATATTTCAAAGAAAAATTAATGAAATAATAGATAAAGTAAATAGTTTGGAGAAGAATCAATGAAATATCAAGTATAAGGAGGAATTTAATGTATAAACAATTAAAAAAACAATTAGATGAAAAAAGAATAATAGACAGAATGATAAAAGAACTAACAGATAGAATAGAGTTTATAATACATAAAAAATTAGGATTAAAAGGATCAAGTTATTCTGACATTAAAATAGAAATGGTAGGAGTAACGGAAGACAAATATTTGCAAGCATTTGCAAAAGTAGAAAATTTAGACAAAGATAGAGAATTACTAATAGAAGAAAAAAATATAATAGTAGATTTTATAGACGATGTGTATAAAAGCATTAATAATATGAATAATCAAGAATTAAGTGTTTTTAAATGTAGATACATGTTAGGACTGTCAAATAGACAAACAGCCGAAAGATTAGGATATGGAATAGATAGAATAAAACAGATAAACAGAGAAATTATCAAAAAATTGTAAGATTACACTTTTATTACACCCCTTGCATGCTATAATGTGTAAAATGGCAGAAGTAGACAAAAAGGTACTGAAAAGTATCTTTTTTTGTGGGAACCTTGCAATAGTACTCTTTTCATGTTTTCGCCTCCTTTCGAACATAGAAGACACGTTTCCGTTATTTTAATTATTGCATGGTGCAAGGAACATATTCTTGATGTGGCTTATGGAATATAAAACAATTGTTTTGCTTATAGGCAGTGCATTGATAATATATAAAATACCAGAATAATCTAGTGCGTATGAACTGGTGCACTAGTGTATATTATCAATCCAGTACTTATAAAAAGAAAGAAGGTATAAAAAATGAAAGCAAGAGTATTAAAAGGATATCCAGACAAAATAACAAAGAAATGGTACAACAAAGATGAAATAGTAGAGTTTGGTGAAACAAGAATCAAAGAGCTATTAGATAAAGGAATAGTTGAAGAATACAAAGAACCTAAGAAACCTAAACAAGAAATAAGTGATTAGGGATGGCTAAGTATAATTGGCAAGAACTAGAAAAAGAATTTGTTTTAGGAAACTACAAATCAATAAATGACTTTTTAAAAGAAAGAAACATTCCTTACGGTTCAAGTGTTAGAAAGAAAACGAAAGATTGGAAAGTCAAAAAGTCAAAAAAAGAAGCTAGAAAGTCAGAAAAAGTTATAGAAAAAGTCATAGAAAAAGAATCCACTAAAGAAGCAAATGAAATTTTAAAAACAAAAGATACCGCAGAAAAATTATTAAAGAAAATAAATAAGAGTATTGAAGAATTAGATAGATATGTTGCTAAGACTACAACAAAAACAAAAACGGTTAAGTATGATTACAAAGCACTAAAACCGAAAGAAGAAGTTACAGTAGAACAAAATGTAATAAATGAATATAAAGCAATTATAGATAGATTTGGTTTAAAACAGTTAGCAGCAGCTCTAAAGGATATAAATGATGTATTGAATAATGAAAACGGAAACAATGACAGTAAAAGAAAGGTAACAATTATAAATGACTTACCAAAACGAAGAAGTTAAATTAAGTGATTTAATTATTCCTAAATTGCAAGAAGTATTTAATGATTATTCTTATACTCATTATATCATTACTTCAGGAAGAGCTGGAACGAAGTCAAGTTTTGGTGCAATATTAGAAGATTTTTCAATAATTAGTGAAGATAATTGCTCTGTAGTTGTGTTAAGAAAATTTCATAACAAATTAAAAAAGACTGTATATAGAGAAAGTTTAAGAGGATTAAATAGATTAAAATTAGATAAAAATGATTTTAAGATAACAGTTAGTCCAATGGAAATAAAATATAAAGAAAATGATAATACAATTTATTTTACTGGTAATGATTCGATAGATGATACAAAAGGAATGATAGACGAAAATAAACCAATTAAAATAGTTGTACTAGATGAATTAACAGAGTTCTTTGATAAAGGCGATGGAGAAGATGAAATAGTAAATATTGAAGCAACATTTATTCGTGGAAATGACGAAGACTTTAGAATCTTTTATTTTTTTAATCCACCTCAAAATCCTAAAGCACCAATAATGCAGTGGGTTGAAAAAATGGAACAAAGACCAGACTGTATACACATTCATGTAGATTATAGAGACGTTCCTGAGAAATGGCTTGGTAAAAAATTAATTGAAAGTGCTAATTTGATGGAACAATTCGATGAGAAAATGTATAAATGGATATGGTTAGGGTTACCTACTGGAATAGATGAAGTAATCTATTATATGTTTAATGAGGAAAAGCACATAAAAGAACCGACAAAAGAAGAAATAAAACACATACCATATTTTGTAGTTGGTGTCGACTATGGACAAATGAATGCAACAACTTATCAATGCTTTGGATTAGATTATACAGATAAATGTGTTAGAGGAATAGATGAGTATTATCATAGCGGTAGAGAAACTGGAAGGCAGAAGAGCCCAAGTGAATATGCAAAGGATTTTAAAGAGTGGAAAGATAAAATAGAAAAAGAAACTAATAAAAAAATAAGATATGTTTTCATAGATCCATCTGCAAAAGGATTAGCAGAAGAAATAAAAAGAGTGTGTCCAGATGTGATAATTGTAGATGCAAATAACAAGGTATTATTAGGAATAAACAGAGTACAGAAAATGTATTCTTTTTGTCGTTTATTTTTAAGTCCAAAACAAAAGCATCTAATAGGCGAAAAGTATCAATATAAATGGAATGAAGATTTACTTGACAAAGGCAAAGAAGAACCAGTAAAAGAAAACGACCACTGCTGTGATGCAGAAAGATACGCAATCATGGGAATATGGGGGCATATAAGACAATTACTAACATTTATAAGATTTGGTGAAAAGGAATAAAGGTGATTGTATGTTTGAAAAAATTATTAACAAAATAAAAGGTTGGTGGAAAAGTATGTTTGATTACAATAAAATAATTACCGATTTTGGATTAGATACAGAAACATCAAAAGAAATGTTAGATGCAATTCAAGAATGGTCAAGAATATTTAATGGAAATGAACCATGGATAGATGAAACTAAAGTATCATTACATGTTGGTAAAACAATGTGTGAGAGAGTAGCAAAAGCAGTAACAATTGAATTTAAAAGTAAATGCGATGATGAATTTATTGATTCAATATTTCAAAAATTCTTAAGAAATATAAGAAAAAACACAGAATCAGGTATTGGAAAAAGTTGTATGTTTTTTAAACCAGTTTATGAAAATGGTAAAATGAATGTTACTACAATTCAAGCAGATAAATTCATACCAATCAAATTCGATGATACAGGCAATTTATTAGGAGCAATATTCATAGACCAAATTATAAATGGAAATAATGTCTATACAAGACTTGAATACGATGAATTAAAAGATAATATATTGATTATTAGAAATATCGCTTATAAAGGAAAAAAGAACGGTGTAATACTATCTAATAAAATAGATTTGCATAGTGTTGAAAAATGGAAAAATATTGAAGAAGAATCAGCAATAGAAAATATAGATAGACTATTAGGTGGATTCTTTAAAATGAATAATTCAAACAATGTTGATAACAATAGTCCGCTAGGTGTTCCAATTTTCCACAATGCTGTGGATACTTTAAAAGAAATAGACAAACAGTTTTCAAGAATACTTTGGGAATATGAAGGTTCTGAACTAGCAATTGATATTGATGAATCAATGCTAGAAGTTGTAGGAACAAATGATGACGGCACTCCTAAATATAAATATCCTAAAGGCAAAGAACGACTTTATCGTAAATTAAACGGTATGAATGATGAAAGCAAAGGTAAATGGAATATATTTAGTCCAGAAATAAGAGATAATCCTATGTTTAATGGATTAAATGAATTATTAAGACAAGCAGAAATACAAAGTGGACTTCAAGTAGGAACACTATGTAAAGCTGAATTGATAGAAAAAACGGCAACTGAAATTAAGACAGGAAAACAAGATTACTATGTTACTGTTAGTGATATTCAAACACAATTACAGTATGCATTTGATGATTTAATATATGGTATTTATGTGCTATGCAAATTATATGGAATACCAGTAAATAACAATTATCATGTTACTTATGACTGGGATGATAGTATTTTAGTTGATAAAGAAAAAGTACAAACTCAATCATTAGTAGAAAGAAATGCACAAATAATTGATGACGTCCAATACATAATGGAAACAAGAAAATATACCGAAGAAGAAGCAATAGCATTTATAGAAAATATTCAAAAAAGAAAAGCAAAATATCAGCCACAACAAGATGACGAAGTAGATGAAGAATAATGAATGATGCCAAATTAGAACAACTTATTAAACCATTAATAAGAATATATGACAATTTAGAATTAGAACTAATAAAAGATATAGCAATTAGATTAAATACTTATGATGGTGTTAAAGGATCATTGAAATGGTATTTAGATAAGTTACAAGCAATAGGAGGATTTAATCAAGATAATTTAGCATTGTTAGCAGAATATGCTGGTAAATCACAAAAAGAAGTAAAAGAGATACTTAAATATGCTGGTTATGATACTTCTAAATTAGATAAATACAAATCAATTATAGACAATGAAACACTATTGAAAAATCCTTCTTCATTGTATGAGAGTGTAGCAGTACAGAATATAATCAATAATGCCATAAAAGAAACTAATTCAATTATGGAAACCATTCAAACAAAAGCTCTAGAGAGTGCAAAAGAAAGCTATATGAAGATATTAACTGATTCTTATATAAAAGTATCAAGTGGCATTTATTCATATGATACAGCCATAAAACAAGGGTTAAAAGAGATGGCTAAAAATGGATTCACAGGAGCGACATATAGCAATGGTAAAGAATTATCATTAGAATCTACTGTGAGAAGAGATGTATTAACAAAGTGTCATCAATTAGCAGGAGATATTGAATTAAAAAAAGCAAAAGAATTAGGAACTAATCTAGTATATGTAACTCAACATTTGGGTGCTAGAATAAGAACTAAATATACAAAAGAAGATTATGAAGTACATGCAGAATGGCAAGGTAAAGTATATATGATAGATGGTTCTAATGATAAATATGATAACTTCTATGAAAAAACTGGATATGGTGAAATGTTAGGATTATGTGGTGTTAATTGTAGACATCATTTTTATGCTACAAAAGAAGGATGGAGTCATCCAGAATTAATTGATACAAAAAAGAATGAAGAAACTTATTTAAAACAGCAAGAACAAAGAAAATATGAAAGAAGAATAAGACAATTAAAAAGAGAAAAAGAAATAGCAAAACAACTAGATGATAAGGAAGAATTAAAGAGTATCAATTCAAGATATTCTAAATTCAATAAAGAATACAATAAATTCCTAGAAGAAAATAATTTAAGCAGAGATTATAGTAGAGAATACATTGAAAAAGGATTAGTTAAAACTAATAATGATAACCTTGATTATAATGGAATGTTAGCCAAAGATGAGATTATAAAAGACGATAATTATAAAACAAGAGTAATTGAAATAGGAAATATAGATAAAAATAAAAAGATGGATGCTATAAATTTCTATGAGGAAAAAATAGTAAATGCAAAAGTTGAAAATGCAATAGTAGTACAAGATGACGGAAAAATAATTAGATGTATCGGAAAAGAAGATGGAGTAGGAATTTACGGAAGCCTAAAAGATGCAATAGTTACACATAATCATCCTACATTTAATGAAGAAATAGGTGGTTCTTTTGGTAAAGACGATTGGCAGTTCTTAGTAAATAATTACAAAAATAATGTTATATTAAGAGCAATTGATGAAAAATATAAATATCAAATTAAAATAAAGAAGGATATAAACATGAATGACTATCAAGATGCCTATAAAAAATGTAAACTTATTGACAACGACTATAAACATTGTGTTATGATATACCTTAAAGAAAGAGGGATAATAGATTATGAGCGAAAATCTAGAAAATGAATTAAAGCAATGGGAAGAGGATTACGAAAAAGCAACAGAAAAGATACTAAAAGAACATCCATTAGGAGAAAACGAATTATCCAATAATCATCCAATAAATGAATTAGATAAAAAATACTGGAAAAAGAAAGAAGAAATATATAAGAAATATGGCACTCAAAAATAGAGTGTTTTTATTATGGAAGGAGATAGGTAAAAATGAAAAATAATGATTTTGAAAAATTATGTATTAAAAAAATAGTTGAATATTTTAATGAAAAAGTTGATAAAACTGATAATTTTGAATTAAAGGAAGAAAATGTTTTTATTGTATGGAGTTGTAAAACATTACAAAACAATAAAGCATTAGTAAGCACTACTGTAAGTGATGGAATGTATTATGAATTAACTTATAATGGTGATAAGAAAGAATTGTATTTAGATGCATATAAGAAACTAGAAAATAAAGCATTTAAAATAGATTAATCAATGCTATCTTTATAGGTAGCATTGAGTAGATATATTCATTTGAGCATAGGGAGAGTATGCATTAGGAAATAGTTTTCAATATGAAGTTCGATATTGAGACAGACTAGCCTAAAAATGTGTGGTGCAAGTCCACAAGAACAGGTGAGCAACTGGGGGGTATATCTATTCAATGGTACTTATGAAGTACTAACTAAGTCGATAGAAATATCGGCTTTTTATTTGGTCAGCAGATTAGACCTAAAATAGTCAATTCGTGGTGGATGGTTAAACACCTAAAACAACCTAATACGAAAGGAGTGTACTTAAATGGACACAAATAAAATTAAAAATTTACTTGCAGAAGTAAAAAATGGAACTAAAACAGAAGATGAAGTTTCAAAAGAGATTATGAAGGATTATGGGACTGCTATTTCAAACGAACAGACCAAAACTTCAAAAGCTCAAGAAAATTTAAACAATCTTCAAAAACAATTAGATGATGCTAACAATGAAATCAAATCTTATAAAGATATGGATATTGATGGTATCAAACAATCAGCAGCCGATTGGGAGGATAAGTATAACAAACTTATTCAAGAACAAAAGGATGCAAAAGAAAAAAGTATCAGAGATGAAAGAGTAAATGAATTTTTCAAAGATACTAAATTTTCAAGTGAAATGGCTAAAAAAGGAATCATAGCGGAGTTTGACAAGAAAGACTTCAAATATGATGAAGAAAGCAAGTCATTTCTAGGTGCAACAGAATGGTTAAACAATTTGAAAGAGCAAGATAAAGGCTCTTTTTTAAGTGATGTAGCAAATCCGAAATTTACAACTGTTCCAAAAACACCAACACAATCTAGCACTAATGATGAGTTAAGACAAATCATGGGTCTAGGTAGCAAAGAAAACAAATAAAGAAAGAAGGAATGATTTATGAATAATATTGAATTATCAACTGTCTATTTGCCATTACTTGATGAAGTATACAAAGAGGCAGTAAAAACATCTGTACTAGATGGTGATGAAGCAACAGTCAGAAAAGGACAGAATGGAGAAATTAAAGTTGCAAAATTAGATATGGATGGACTTGGAGATTTTAGTAGAAATTCAGGTTATACAGAAGGTTCAACTTCATTAACTTGGGAAACTATTAGATATGATAAAGAACGTTCACAAAAATTAAAGGTTGATAGATTAGACAACGAAGAAAGTTTAGGTGTTATGGTTGCTAAATTATCAAGCGAGTTCTTAAGAACAAAAGTAGCACCTGAAACAGATGCAGCTCGTATTGCAAAAATTGCTGGTACAACTGGTATTACAAGAAAAGCTGAAACTATTACTACTGGTGCAGAGATGTATAGTGCACTAAGAACTGGTACTAATGCTATGGATGAAGACGAAGTTTCAAGAGAAAACAGAATCTTGTTTATCACACCAACAGGAAAAGCTCTAGTTGATGACTTAGATACTTATAAATCTAAATCAGTTATGGAAAGATTTAGTCAAGTTATTGAAGTACCACAATCAAGAATGATGACTGCTATTACGTTAAATACTGGTGAAGAAAACTACGGTTATAAGAGAGCAGATGCAGTTTATGTAAAAACTACAGATGAATCTTTAGTAACTGGAAAAACTTATTATACAAGAAGTGGTAGCGAAGGAGCATATGTTTATACAGCAGTAGCAGAACCATCAGCAGCAAGCCTTAGTAGTTATTATGAATTAAAATCTGAAGCAGGTAAAGATATTAACTTTATGATTGTTGAAAAGAGTGCAGCAGTAACTGCTATGGAACAATTCATTAAATATTTCAGCCCAGATGAAGACCAAAACGGAGATTCTCATATATTCCCATACAGAAACTATAACTTATATGGACACGTTTATGAAAATAAATTGTCTGGTGTATATGTTTCTTATGACAATGCTTAGTAAGGAGGTAAGAAAAATATGAGTAAGCCAACTATAATAGGCGGTTTTGTTTCAAATATAGAAGCAAAACCAGTTGAAACAAAAAAAGATGATTCAAAAAAAATAAAAGAGTTAAATAAAAAAATAGAATTACTAACTAAAGAAGTAGAAGAGTTAAACTTGAAAAATACAACTTTAGAAGATGAAAAAGCAAAACTAACTAAAGAAGTAGAAGAGTTAAACTTGAAACTTGAAGAAGTAACAAAGACATCAGATAAAGAAAATAAAAAATAAAGAAATGGAGGTATCGATATGGAAATAACTTATATAAATTATCAAAAAATATATGGTGGAAATATCATACCTAATAATTCATTTAAAAAGTATTCAAGCAACGCAAGTAGTAGAATTGCTTATTTTACTTCTAATAGAATAAGTAAAGTAGAAAATGCAGAAATTCTACTAAATGTCTTTTCTGCTACTTGTGAAATTGCTGAATTACTTTATAATCAAGACCAATTAATTGCTAAACAAAATGATGATACATCAACTAAAGCTAGTGAAACTGTTGGACCACATTCAGTTAGTTATGTTAATAAATCTAATTTACAATCACAAAGAATAATGAAATCTAATGAACTAGAACAAGAATGCTACAAAATATGTAGCAGATACTTAGCACAATACGGATTAATGTATAGAGGAAGATAATGTTTCCACATACAGTAACATTATTTAATGTGAATAAAGTAAATGGAGAAAATAGTTACAGTTCTAAAAAATTAGATGGTGTATTCTATTACAAAACTAATAAGGCAAGCAAAGAGGAAAATGGAGAAAATGATTCTAGTGAATATCACTGCATTATTCCAAAGTCAGTAATTGACAAGACTCAGGCATCATTCAAAAAGAATGATTTAATTGTCGTTGGAGAGTGTGATAATATAACAACTATTAAAGAACTAGAAAATAAAGAATATTTTCCTATTAAATCCATAATAGATAGTCTATATGGTAGTGATGAATTACAAAATTTGGAGGTTACGAATTGCGAGTAGTAGCCTCTTTATATTTGCCTAGTGTCGAACAAATGATGAAAGACTGTGGATTAGATGAAGGTGGGGAAGTTCAAAAAACAATAGACCAATTTGTTTTAGAGCAATCTGAACCTTATATTCCTATGGATGATGCTAGACAACTTATTTTAAGTGGTACTGATGCTACTAAAATAGGCAGTGGAGAAGTAATTTGGGATACTCCATACGCAAACTACCTATACGAAGGAAAGTTGATGGTTGATCCAATAACATTAAAAGGAGCTTTCTATAGCCCTGATTATGGCTTTTGGAGTAGACCTAATACTGCTAAAATAATGGACCCATCAGGTAGAGATTTAATTTATCATGGTGGAGATAATAGAAGAGACCATTGGTTTGATAGAATGATGATTGACAAAAAAGAAGAGCTAATAGAAGGGTGTCAAAAAGTTATTAACAGGAGGCTTGGATAATGGAAGAAAAAGCTATTATTGAATGTATAAAAGATTATTTTAAAGGTTGTCCTTATCTAGATAATAAGGATATCAATATAGATTTTCTAGGTGATGAAGGAGAAAGTTTTTCAATTGAAGAAGTACCATCAGCTATAATTACTAAAAAATTTATAGATGGTAGCAAAGAAAAACAATGTCTATTTGTGTTAGCAAGTAGGCTTTTTTTTGGAGGTATAGAAAATCAACATAAAATAGATAATCTTCATTTGTTTGAAAAAATAAGTAATTGGTTAGAAAGTAATACAGAAAAAGATGTATTACCAACATTAAATAATAAACAAACTGCCACTAGTATAGAAGCACTATCTAGTGGTTATTTATTTGGTACAGATAAAGTAAATAAATATGCTAGGTATCAAATACAATGCAAATTAATTTATGAGGAGGATGTATAGTATGCCAAAGGCTAAAAGAAATACATATCGTGTATTCATGAATGTAAGTAATACTTCTACCAAAGAATGGGAAATATTTGGTAAAGATATAGAAGATTTATCAAGAGAAATGAATAACGAAGTAAATTCATTTACAAATATTTTAGGAGAAGTAGAAGTAGATATTACAAAAGGTGCACAAGTTACATCAGTAGAACCAATCAAATATAGAGATGAAAGTAAAATTTCAAAAATTCTATATGATATTTATAAAAATGATAAAGAATTGTCAGATGTCGAATTTGAGTTTTGCGAAGTAAACACTACACAAGAAATTTTAGGTTCAAATGATACACCAACGGGAACATATGAAGCATTTGTTCAAATTGGAGCGATAGATTTAAAATCTTGGGGTGGAGATACAACAGGACTTAACTCACCAATTGATATTAATTGGAAGGGTGAAAAAACTTTCGGAACGTTTGACCCAACTACTAAAACATTTACAGCAGAATCTTAATTAATGGGGAGTAAAAACAACTCCCCTTATTTTTTTTAGAAGAAAGGAGAAAAAACATGGCTTTGAAAATAAAAAATGAGTTCATTAAAGAAGAAATTATAGATGAAAATAATGAGAAAATAGGGGAATTAAAGTTTAATCCAAAAGATTCAAGAATTATGAAAATACTAACAGAAGCTATTGTTGAATGTACAGAAGGATTAAAAGAAATAGATAAGCTAGGAGATATAAAGCAACTGTCAGAAAAAGATTTAGATACTATCGAGGATTATCAAAAAGAAGAAGAAACATTTAGAAAAATAGATAAAGGTTATGATATAGAATTAAAAACTATTGAAAGTATCATTGATAAGTTATCCACAGTATTCGGAAAAGAAACAATAGAACTATTTACACAAGGAAGTGTTGATATTGATTCTGTAATGCCTGTTATTGAGTTTGTAATGCCATATGTGAAAAAAGATAGAAACAAAAAAATAGAAAAGTACATGAAGAAATCTAAAAAGAAAAATATAGATGATGTGATGGAATAATGAATGCTTTAGTTGATAAATTTCCAACGAAGATAAAAGTAAATAATAAAATATTATCAATTGATTCTGACTTTAGGAATTGCATTAAAATTATTCAAGCATTTGAAGATGATGAATTATTTAATCAAGAAAAAATATATATTCTAATAAAAAATTTATACATTGATGAAGTAGAAGAAGAGGATATAGAAGTAGCATTTAATCAAGGAATCAAATTTCTAGATTTAGGAGAAATAAAAACTGATGGAGTAGCACATAAAAGAATTTACTCTTTTAATAAAGATAGCAATTATATTTATACCGCTATCAATCAGTCTCATCATATAGATTTAAGTGAAATTGAATATATGCATTGGTGGAAATTTGTATATTTATTCATGGATATAGGACAAGATTGTATGTTTAACCAACTAATATATTACAGAAAAAGAAAGCAAGAAGGGAAACTAACAAAAGAAGAAAGAAAAGTATATCTATCTATGATTAAAATAATGGATTTAGATTATGAAGAAGATGCAGAAGATGATGATGAATTTATGAAAAAGTTAGGAGGTGGTTGATATGGCTGAACATAAAGGTGCTATCAAGATTGATACTAAAATAAATGTTGATTCAATAAGGCAAAATTTTAAAGAGATAGACACAAAAACAAAAAATATGATTAATCAATACAATAGAGCCGTTGATAGTATAAAAAGTCAAGAATTGGCAATTCAAAAGGTTAAAGACCAAATAGAAACATTGCAAGGGTATAAAGACTTTGGAGTTTTAAAAGAGAATGAAGCCCAAAGACTAAATGAATTAAATGCAAAGTTGCCTTTACTAAATAGCAAGCTATCAGAAACTAAAAGAATAACTAGTGAATTAGGTGAAAGTATCAAAGAAAATCTTAATCAAAAAGCTAATCTTTTAGGAATACAAAAGGGTATAGACAACGTGGGAACTAAACTAGATAAATTCAAAAATAGAATGACTAGACTGGTAGGCACTGTAATGGTATTTAGTTTGCTAAGAAGAGGATTAACTAGTTTAAGAAATAAGTTTTCAGAATTACTAAAAACAAATGATGAATATAACTCTAGTTTAAATCAAATTAAAGCAAATTTAATGACAGCCTTTGCACCAATTTATAATGCATGTTTGCCTGCTATCAATTCACTAATGAGTGCATTATCTAAATTGACAGGAACAATAGCAGTATTTATATCTGGACTATTTGGAAAAAGTTTGAAACAATCAAAAAAAGAAGCAGAAGCACTATCAAAATCACTAAAAAAAACAGCAGATAGTGGAGAAGATGTGAGTAATTCATTATCAAGTATAGATGAAATACAAAACGTAGATGATGATAAATCTTCTGGTGGTGGTTCTGGAGATAGTGGTATAGATTATAGTGGAGAATTACAGTATAGTCAAAAATTATTAGATATCCTCAATAATATCAAAAAGTGGGTAGAGGATAATCAAGGATTAGTAATTGGAGCAATAGGTGGTATAACAGCAGCCCTTGTTTTAATGAAATTATTAGGATTAGACCCAATATTAAGTTTAGGAATTGGATTAATTATAGCAGGAATTATTGCTTTAATTATAGACTTTAAAGCATATTTAGAAGACCCTTCTTGGGAAAATTTTGGAAAAATTATTCGAGATATAGGATTAATTATTTTAGGTGTTGGTGTGGTTTTAACCACAGTATTAGGCATAGCAACGACATGGCCAATAATTTTGGCTGGTGTTATAGCCGTAATAGTAGGATTAGTTATTCAAAATTGGGATACTATAAAAGGTGTTTTATTAGGTGCATGGAATTGGATAGATGAAAAATTAAAATGGATGGAAGATAATCTAGGAATATTTGGTAAAGTTTTAGGTAGTTTACTACGACAGATTGTACTTGACGGAGTAAATATATTCAAAGGATTATTTACTGGCTTTAAGCAAATACTAGATGGAATAGTAATGATTATTAAAGGTGACTTTAAGAATGGTATTGCTACTGCTATGAAGGGTATCGGCAATATTATTATTTCTGTACTTAATACAATTATACTTGGATTAAATACATTTTTAGTACCATTTAGAGCAGCAATAACTGCAATAGGAAGTATTACAGGACAAAAGTGGAATATGCAAACCATTAAGATACCATCAATACCAAGATTAGCACAAGGTGATGTCATTCCTCCAAATAGCGAATTTATGGCAATATTAGGTGACCAAAAAAGAGGAGTAAATATAGAAACACCATTATCAACAATGCTAGAGGCGTTTAATAAAGCATTAGATAGCCGTGATGGTGGAATTACGACAGATTTATTATTAGAAATCATTCAACTTTTAAATAATTTATCAAACAAAGAAACAGTAATGACTGTTGATGGAAATAGATTCGCTCAATTAATGACAAAATATTTTGATAGAGAACAGAATCGATTAAATAAATCAACAGCTATTGAGGTGAGATAATGAATAGAAATAGTGGATTTTTACAAGTTAATCTAGGATATGGTTGGATAGATTTACCCACACCTGATGCTGATAATTATAAACCAACATATACACATGAAGAAAAAAGCTATAGGGATGCTAGAAGAACGCTACACAGAGATATCATAAGAAGGAACGAGGCTAAAATATTCTGTGGTTGGAAATCTTTAAGTGGAGAACAATCAGCATTTTTACAAAATCTATATGATTATGATGATTTTATGATGAGATTTACTGATAGCAAGAATAGGCGGGTTGAAAGAAAAATGTATGCTGGTCCTCTTGATGGTAAAGTAAAATATGCAGATAAAGAAACCTACTTAATCACTAAAAGAACTGACGTACAAATGAATTTCATGGAGGTATAGAGTATGGCTAGTTATAAAGATTTAAATAGGGAAATCAAAGGGTATGTTGAAGTAAAATATAACATTTCAGAAGAAACACCGATATTATCATTGCTTTACGATAATGGAAATAAAACATACGAAATAGATAGTGCAGAATTTACCACACCATTACAAAATATTTATTCTACAAGTAGAAAATCAAATAAATATGCAATATTAGAAGAAAACTACACGTCATTAGATGGTAGTTTTCTTTTATTTGATAAAGTAAACCAAGATTCAGGATTTATTAGTGATAAAACTATTAATGAATATATAGAATATGGTGACACACATGGAGGAGATAATACACAAATTTGTTTAGAAATAGGTAATCAAGAAAATTTAATTGAAACCGATATAAATGGATTAACAATTTATGCAAAATATAACAAAATAACAAGTTGTCACGCTACCTTATATGATAGTGAGTTTAACACTATCGAAGAAAGAAATATAATCGATGATAACTCTCCGCTACTTTTAATATTCGCTAACAGTCTAAAAGACAAGTTTATTTATATAGACCATATTACATTTGAAAACCAAGATAGAAGAATAATGATAGATCATATTGATATTGGAATGTCTTATGTTTATGAAGATAACGAATTAATAGAGTTTTCTGTAATAGAAGAAGTAGATAAATTAGTACAAAAAACGCCTGCTAATGAATTGACAGTAACAATAGGAGATTATGATAAACTATATGATCCATTGAATCCTACTGGAATAACTAAATACTTAACAGAAGATGCAACTTTTATTCCATACATAGGAATTGCTAATGATAATGGAAAAATTGAATATACAAAAATGGGAACATTTTACTATGATTCAATAGACTATCAAGAAGGACAAGTAACTATAACTAGTTATAATTTAATAAATAAAATATCTAAGATGCAACCAAGGCCACTATATAGTACACAAAGTACAAATTATATTATTAGTAAAGGAAATTTGCAAGAAACACTAAATAACTATTTCGATAGGTCTTATGAATATAGCCATATCGTAAACATACATAATGAAAACGAAATGAAGCTCGACACATTAGATTATTCTAGTTTAAACAAAGTACTACAAACAATGTCAATGCTAGATGGAATTTATTATGTGGATAGAGAAGAATTTGTTGTTATAAGAAGAATAGATAAAAAAATAAAAGAAATATTATCTAAAACAGAATTAACAAATGATGCAATTTATAAAAATATTAATAATTATAGGAATGTTACAAATAACACAAAATATTATCAAAGCTCAACTTCAAAACATAATATAATTAATTTTACAATAAAATTACAAAAAACTACCCAATATGTTATGTTAAAAATAGATGACAAAACAGCATTTAATATAAGTAACAGTGACATAGCTTATCAAAATGCAACGAGTGTTGTACTAGACAGCTTTGGTAATTACAATTGTAATCAAAATTATGTTTTTTTAATAGTACAGGGAACCATAGGACAAACTGTAAGTATCACAATTGATTATTATGGCTATTCTTCTCAAAATGAAGTATCAGTGCAAAGAAAATATCACGAAGAATTAGAAAGCAACATAGAAATTTCTAACGATGCAATAAATGTAACTACGATGGATACATATAATTTAGAAAATTTTATAAATAAAATACCTACCTATTCATTAAGTTGCAACTACAATGGCAATCCAAAAATAAAAGCAGGAGATTATATAGAAGTGGAAACAGATTATGGATTTATACCAGTATTTGTACAAAAACATCAATTGACATATGATGGTGGATTAAGTGGTTCAATAGAGGGGGTAGAATAATGTATACAGAATTTGATTACTTAAATTTAGATGTTTTAAATGATATAGAACAAAAAATACAAGCACTATATCAAAAATATTCTGCGGTTACATCTCGAGTGTATATAGCAAAGACATGGCAGAAAGGGGAGTTAGTCTATACAGATGAAATAGCTAATATTGAATCATCACTTGAATATTTAGGAGATGGATTCGGATATCCTGAAGGATGGATAACATCAAGAAATTGGAATATATCAGCATCAAATAATATCAGTTATAAAGATATAAATAGAATATTAAATAATATTGAAATATTGGACAAAGGTAACTTTAATCCATTATTGCCAAGTGATAATTTGTATCCTAACGATAAGCTATATCCTACAAATAATAAAAGGGAGGAGTGATAGAATGAGTTATAATAAACATACATGGAAAAATGATGAATTACCAGCAATGAATGATACTAATTTGAATAATATGGAGCAAGGAATAAAAGAGGCACATGATAACTTTGCAAATTATAAATTAAAAGGCGATTTTGCTGTTATTGATGGCACTATCGAATGTACAACTCCTACAGGAAGAACAAGTAAAGATATTGAGTATCCCAATGGATTTACAAAAGATAATTGTGTGGTTATTGCAATTGGAATGGGAGGACAAGCATTTGCGTTTGGAACAGCAGGATTAGCTTATGGATATAGTTATACTAGCCCACAAATGGGACTTTTAGCTGGCGCTCAAGATAGATATGTAATTCTTGATGATAATCATATAACTATTTCTTGCTATAATCCAAGCAATAATGCATTCACTTACAACTATAAAATAGTGTTAATGAAAATATCAGAGGAGGAATCATAATGAATGATGTGATAATAAAAGTAGAGACTCCAACAGCAAAAACTTATTGTGAATGCAATAAAATAGGTGTAAAACATGCTAATCTACAAAATAAATTAATATTTGAAATGTCAGAGAAAATAGAAGGTAGTGCATGGCTTGAGTACGAAATTAATGGTAATAAAGAATATGCAGAAATGGAAGAAACAGATACTGGATATCAAATAGAAATCAAATCATGTTTACTTATTTCTGATTATGTAAATGTTGATTTAAAAATAACTGAAACTGAAAACCCAAAAGGGATTCCTATTTTTGTTTCCACCATACAGCCATTAGAAGTATATGATTCTATAAATGCAAGAAAAGAGCAACCAGAATATTATCCTGATTGGAAAACTATAGCAGATTCTAAGATAGCTGAAATGAATCAACTAAAGAGAGATTTAACAGATGCAGAATCTACAAGAGTAGAAAATGAGAATACGAGAATATCTAATGAATCTAATAGAACTGAAAATGAGACCGTTAGGCAAACAAATGAAACAACTAGGATAAATAATGAGTCATCGAGAGTAACAGCCGAAAATGAAAGAATTTTGACTGAATCAGAACGTGTTAGTAATGAGGTAGCAAGACAGACTGATGAAGTAACAAGAATTAGTAATGAAGAAACTAGAGTTAGTCAAGAAAATGCTAGAGAGGAATATATTACTGATTTAAAGGAAAGAGTAGATAGTGGTGAATTTGATGGCGAGTGTAATTTTGCTACATTTGAAATTGATGTATCAACAGGGGAACTGATTATGCATAAGACAGAAGATTTATTACTTGATTTTGATATTAATAATAATGGAGAATTGGAGGTGCTTATTTAATGAGTAAGACAAGACAAGTTTTAGGAAAGGTATTAATAACTTTTGAAGGAGAGTTTAATAGTTCTACACAATACGAGCAATTGGATATTGTTACTTATCAAGGCAGTACATATATTGCTAAGCAAGATACTAAAGGAAACTTACCGACAGATACAAGCTATTTTGCTTTATTAGTACAAAAGCCAATTAAAGGAACAGATTATTTTACAGCACAAGAGATTGAAGATATTGTATCAGAGATAACTGATGATGCTAATTCTGTATTCAATCAAAATGTAACTGAAAAAACTACTGCATTTAACAATAATGCATCTAGTAAGACTAGTGATTTCAATGCTGAAGTTTCAACTCAAATTTCTGTATTTGGAAGAAATGCAGCCAATATGACAGATAGATTCGACAACCACGTTAGTGGCAAAACGACTGAATTTGATTCACATGTTACTAGCAAAACATCAGATTTTGATAGTCATGTAACAACTAAAATAACAGAGTTTGATTCAAATGCTAGTGACAAAATAACAGAATTTAATTCTAATGCAGCATCTAAGACTACCGATTTCAATGATAATGCAACATTAAAAACAACAGAATTTAATAATAATGCTAATTATTTATCTAATACATTAAATAAATATAAAACTATTCATAATGCTATGCCAAAAGTAGAAGATGAAGGTAGTGATATTGCATTAAATGAAACAGCAGATGGAGTATTTATGGATATTTTACCAGAGGGAAATAGTAGTCAAGAAGAAATAACTGATAATTTATTTGATAATACTTGGGAAAGCGGCGGAATTGATGGTTCTACTGGTACTCTTAATGGAGATGGACAGGTAAGAACTAAAAATTATATTCGTGTATTTTTTAATCATTTATATTCAATTTCTCGTAGTATAAGTACTAGTTATATGGTGTTGAGGTTTTATGATATTGATTTTAATTATTTAGGTTCTCAAACAACATCTTCAGGTTTAATAACAACAAATAAATCAAGTAATAGAATGGATGTAGGAGTTTCAGATATGACTTTTACTGTAATTAATAAAAATGTGGCATATATGAAAATTGCTGATGCATCAAATAATTCATCAACAATTTATACTTTGACAACAAATGCAATTAATCCAGATTATCCATCAGATATAAAGTTGGTTACTGGAAGACAAAATGTTAAGTTACAGACTAAAAACTATTTTGATTTAAATACTTTAACACATAGTAACTGTACCCATGTAATATCAAACAAATCTGTTATAGTCACAGCAACCTATACATATGGATACATAAAATGTAAGTGTGAAAATTTAGATACAAGTAAACAATATATTTTAGCCTTTAAAGGTGATAGTGCTAGTTGGATAACTGTATCAAATAGTAATGATGTTAAAACTAATGAAACATATAATTCGAAATCAATATTATTTAGGCCACAAACTTCAACAATATTTATCAGAATTTATGTAACCACCAGTGAAAGTTCTGGGAAAAAGACATTTACTGAAATTCAATTAGAAAAAGGCAACCAATCAACTTCTCATGTATTCCATAAAGGAAAAAAATATCAATTAGATTTTTCAGGAGAAAACATTCCATTAGAACAATCAGTAAAGTTAGCAGGAATAGGTAATTATAAAGATTTCATATTTAAAAATGAAATAGGGAGTCCATATTATAATGAAAATTTAACTTTGAATAGTTGGTATAAGAAAAAGTATTTTAATGAATTAATTTTTGATGGTAGAACAGCAGGCAAACGTTTATTAAATCCACATAGTACAATTACTGCTGAAAATAAAGGATTTTTCTTAAAGACAATTACAGATAAATCAATAAAACTAGGTAATGGTAATATTAATAGTCTTCTTTGTAATTATTTAAAAGAAGTTTCTGGTGATGCCACAATAGCATTTAATAATAATGATTCTGGTGTTTGGTGGGAAGGTCTAACTCAAAATATTTACGTAATTTTACCATTCACAACACAGATTGAAGCAAATGAGTGGTTAGCAGAATTATATGATGCAGGAAAGCCATTAGTAATGGTTTATCTATTAAATGAACCAGTTGATGAATTAATTACAGATACAGTGTTAATCGAACAATTAGAGAATTTAAATAATAATGCCAGATCACATGGAGAAACAACAATTATTTCTTGTGGATCTGATGATGAAAATAATGCAACCTTAGTAACAAAGTCAGTAGCAGTAAAAGATTTAAATACAGTCTTAGATAATATTAATAATGCAATTTTAGAGATTGGAGGTGGTGAATAATGTTTAGTTTAAGAAATTTTGTAAAGACAGGGTTAATCAAAGCAATTGGAATCCAATCAGATTATTGGGTAATGTTAACAGCAGCAAATTGGTTTCAAAAAGGAGTATTAGAAGAAATTGATATGATTGAAATTCAAGAAAAAATTGATGAAAAAAATACTCCAGTTGAGGAAGTACAAATTGAGGAACCAGTAGAAGAAGATTCTACAGAGGCTGCAGAAGAAAGTGAGGTATCTGAGTAATGGAGATACTTAATGAAATACATTTCACTCAAAATTATTGGGTAATTTTATTACCATGTATCCTAATGGTAATAGATATAATAACAGGCTATTATAATGCTTGGAAGAGAAATGAAGTATCAAGTTCTAAAATGAGAGATGGACTTGGTAAAAAATTAGCAGAATTAGTCTATATAGTAATAGCTATGCTTATATCATTTGCTTTTGGAATAAAAGCAATATTTTATTTTATAGGACTATATGTAATTTACATGGAATTAGTTAGTATTGCAGAAAACTGTCAAAAGTTAGGATTAGCTATGCCAAAAGTATTAGCAGATAAATTAAACAACTATAAAAAGGATGGTGAGTAATTATGAATAATAGAGCAATATTTAATGAAATTAATAATAATCAAAAAGAAAGAATCGACAAAGTTAGGGAAATATTTTCTGATATTTATGATTGGTTAGAAAATAATTGCAAGGGAAGTAGAGAAACTTCTCTTGCTTTTACTAAATTAGAAGAAGCTCAATTTTGGGCTATAAAGGGAATTAGTAGGGAGGAAGAATAATGAATATTGAAGAAGTTGAATTTGATGAAGAACTATATAAAAAGAATATAGAAGAAAACGACTTTTCTGGTAGTGAAACTGATGGAAAGGGTGATATAGATGATTCTGACGAAAGTTAATTGCCCTTCTAATAAAATTGGATTAAAATGTCCATACGGAATGACACCACAGGGCATTACAGTACATAATACATATAATGACGCATCAGCAATGGCAGAAATATCTTATATGCTAGGAAATGATTTCGAAACATCTTTTCATTATGCGGTAGATGATTACAGAGCAGTACAAGGTATAGAGGAAAACAGAAATGGTTGGCATGCTTCTGATGGCAATGGATTTGGAAATAGAAATACTATTGCTATTGAGATATGTTATTCAAAATC
>AUXO010899694.1_pt1 | contig 22432 bp, 29 predicted proteins | sample 768731 | NCBI WGS metagenome assembly AUXO01 (sample SAMN02715735, study PRJNA202380) | gut metagenome | biome: sheep rumen | host: Ovis aries | place: New Zealand: Palmerston North | reverse complement strand
TTGTTATGAACAAAGACGAGTTTGTAGATATGGTCTTAAAAGGTAGCCGAGACAACCAAGAACTACAAAATAAAGTTGAAACGCAAAAATATGTTTATTTCAAAAAAGGTTTGAAAATAAAAAAAGCAACATTGATTAGTATTCAAATGTTTCCATATGGTGAGTTTGAAGTAGGAAATTGGAATGGCAAAACCCATAAAGATAGGACTACGCTATATTGGAAAGATTATGGCAAAACTTGGGCATTAACGAAAGAGGAATTGCTGTGATAAAAGAAAGTGTTTATGCTGCTAAACAAGCAAAAAAAGAAATAGATTATATCATATAAAAAGGAGGGCTTAACTGCTCTCCTTTTTTTTATACGCGCCCAAGTCCGTCTCCACGACTTCTTCTAGTCGGTTGGCAATTTGCCAAACAGTCGGCAGCGGCAGCTGCAATTCTTCTGATATTTGTTCAATGGTCTTGTTTTCAAAATAGCGCTTCTGAAAGACGTTGTAATAAGTCCCATCGTATTTATCTAGAACGTGCTTAACGTTCGCTAGAATGGCTAATTTATAGGCTTTTAGCCTATTTAAGAATACTTCGTAGTTCTCTTTTTGTATTTTTGCAAGAGCAAACGTCTTTAAATCGTCTTTTTTTGTGGACTGACAAGTCAAATCCATCTTTTCTGAATAGAAAGAGATTTCTCCCTCGACCCTAGCAATTTCTAAATCAAACTTTAAAAGCGTCTTTTTGAGACGCTCTATTATGTTAGAATGGTAAATCATCGTCTGGCAAATCAAGGTCTTCGTCTAGGTTTTCATTTGCTTCAGCAAATTCGCTGTATTCTTTTTCTGAAACTTGCAAAGCCGCTTCTACATCGCTATAAGAGTCACCGCTTCCGCAGTCTTCAAAATCTTGCAACACCAAGTTTATAAAGTCTTTGTATGAATCAACGTAGCCTCTAGCGATAATCTTTCGCCCAACAAGAGATTTACTGGTGTCAACAGATTTATTGTTGCCTAATACCGTGATTGAATATACAGCGGTTGCACCTTTAAACTTTTTTTCAACTTCGAGCTTAAACTCGTATTTTGGATATTTTTCAGTGCCTTTTTGTTCAAAGTCAGATATGACAACACCAATTAGTGTGAACTCGTTATTTAACATCTTCCTCTACCTCCATAAATGCGTCTGGATCATATGCAGCAACAACATCTGCGAAGTCCAAATCTTTGATTTTTATAGGTTCTCTAATGATTACATCAAAATCCGTAATTTTAAGTTCAACGTGAATTAGCTCTTTTGCTTGAATTGATGTAGTTGTTGTTTTTGTTTTAAATATTCCTTTTGCGTATATTGTGCTGCCCTTATGAGCAAGAGCAGCAAGAATATGCGCTTTTTTGTTATAAGCAGAGATTGGCAAGTATGTCTTTTTACCAATGCTTTCGGTCATAATTACAGTTCTTGCAACAATATCGTTGTCGGAAAACTTCATAATTTTTGGTTCAAAAAGAACAACACCATAAATCGTCCATTGATTTTTGTTAACCATACTTCTCAATTAGCTCCTCGCGGCGCTTTTTTTCGTCGCTTCTTAATTTAATGCCTAGAGAAACTTTTTGGTTTAATTCGAGCAATCTCTTTTTTTCGCGTGCTTCCAAGTTATCTTTCATTTGCCTTGTGTGAGCTTCGTCACGCAGTTTTTTGATTTCTTCACGCTGCTTTTTAATTAGCTTGCTAGACTTTTTGACATCGCCGATGTGCCATTCAACCCACTCTCCGCTGCGAAACAGCACCACTCTGATGTAAAGACCTTTGGGAAGCATAATCTTGTCAAACACTTGTTTGATTGTGATAAAACGCTCGTCCAAGAAAAACTCACTACCCTTTACATCTTCAACAATTCTTTTATCTCCCTCTTTATAAATAAAGTCGGCTTCATAAGTGATGGGAGGAACAACGTCTCCGTTAGCATTTACAAACTCGTCTTGCACTTTTAAAGTGAAGTGATGGGCTAAATTGGAAATAATGCCTTTATTTTGAAGATCGAGCAGATATTCATATCTGTTGCATTCAGTTCTGCTGTCAAACTTTTGAATATCATTTGGGTTAATAAAATTATTAAGGCAGTATTCTTCGGCACGCTGTCTGCCATCTCGTTTATTTGGTGCGTTTTCAAAGCGTTGATAGTTAATCCAATAAACAACCTTGCCTTTGTTGACCTTTGTTAACGGCTTCCACATTTTTAAACTCCAATAAGTGGTAATTCTCTCACGATGTCGCTAGGAACATTGTCTTTCCAAACGTAAGAGTTCTTTAAGAAATATTCGTTGTAAGTTGTTGCTGTTGAGTTTGCTCTTGTGCGGTATGACTCCGCTAATCTGCGATAATAATCGTCCGTTGAGTCTTTGTATTGCTCGTATCCAGCTTTATCGGCTTTATACGAAGCAATATAAGCGCGGCAAGTATCTTCTACTGCCTTGCGGTTTTCATAATTATCTTCACCAGCTTTAGTCATATCGTGTTTATAGCCAGTGACAATTTCACGACCTATAGGGGTAGCGCCAAAGAAGACGCCAGCCCCCACCGCTAATGTCGCAACAACTGAAATTAAAACAATCCAGCCTTTTTTCATATTAGTATTCTCCCAAGATTGTATCTTGAACAACAAATGGGGTGTCACTATAGATATAGGTGCCATTCCATTCGATATATTGCCATTGTGGTGTGAAGAAGAAGATACCGCCATCATTTTCGCCATATGAGCCATCAATGTCTGGCATTGGTAATTCATAAAGCCCACTGTAATTAGAGTATCTTCCATAGTAATAGTCGCCTTGTAAGTAACTATTAAGGGAAGTCACTTTACCATCAACGTTGAATTGAGCAACAACTTGACCCATATCACTAAACAGCACGCAGTAGCCCATAGGCACTTCCGCTGGTCTAGCAACTGCTCTAGCTTTTTCTTTTTCGCCGTTTACCCAATACGCTCTACGAATGAGATTGTATCTTTCGAGAGAGTATTCGATGTCGGCTGGTGTTGGCTGATTATGTGCAAGAACGTTGCCAGCCTCAACTGTTTTAGAAACGTCTTTGCCAGTCTCTGTTTCTTGGAGAGAGCAGCCACAAAGGGCTAATGTCGCAATTGATAATAATAGTAAAAGTTTATTTTTGTTCATTGACTATTTCCTCCTTTTCAAAATCAAACTTTACCGAAAAATAATCATTTAATTTAAGTTCTAACGTCCGCATTTCGCGATGATCAACGCCATCTACAAACTTGTTTAATAAGTCGCACAGCAATGAAAGCATAAGACCAGCGCCGTTTTCTCCGAGCATTGTGTCTAAACGCTTTTGCATTTGCTTGACTAATTTATTTTGTTTTCTTGTTCTTTTCACGTGACCTTTCATATTTTCTCCTTTTTTAATTTATATTACCCACAACGCAACTATGACAAAGACACGCCAAACTGAACCGAATAGTCTATAACTCATAAGCCGCTCATTGAGCGGAATTAGGCAGCTAAATGCCATACACATTGTCGCAATAATTCTAATTGCTATCATATGGCTCCTCCTTGATGTCATTGTCTAAATCAGAGAAAACCACTTCAGTTTCATTGACGTGGTATAGGTAGCATTTGTTGAATGGATCGTATAGCTTTTTAAGCAGCGTATATGATATTCCATCGATAATAACTTTTTTATCCACGAACGTTTCTTTCAGCACCAAATACTCGTCTTTTTTTAAGCTAGCTACACCGTTGCTCTTTTTAACTAGTTCGTTATATTCTTTGACGTTTTTGGTATTTTTAAGCCATACGATGTTCAAACCTTTGCTTTTGACAATAGCGATGGTCTTTTCTTGCTTAATCATTTTTTCTTTCAAATAGCTGTAATCGCCGTATTTAAACATCATAATGTCGTAATCTTCTTTCAGCTGTTCATAATCGTCATAATCTTGCTGAATTTCATTAACAAGTTTTTGAAACTTGTCTCCGTCAACTAAAACATGTTCTTTGTTGTAAATGAGGTCTAGCAGCTCTTTGATTTTGTTTCGTTCAGCCATTTTTACACCTCCTAATTTGGTTTTTCACAAGCACCAAACATTTCGCTTTCGCTACCTTCCATTTTTTCCATAAAGGATCTAACATCGTCTCTTAAACTTGTTAGCAGCGAGACATTAAAGACCAACGATGTTGTCAAAGACATTTCGAGCCTTTGAATAAACTCTTTGATAAATGGATTTTCTTTTTGGACGCGACGGCTGATAGTTGATAAAGTTTCAACAATAATACTGACGACTATGCTAACAGCAACAGTTTCGTCGGAGGCAGCCATTTTTTCGGCTACCTCTCCAAACTTGTGCAATAAAGCTCTTTCAAAATCTTCCGCTGGCATATTAATTCCTCACATAGTCGAGTATATCGACTTCTTCTAAAGCTCTCATTTTGACAGCTTCTTCGTCCTTTAACTCTGGACATTTTTCTTGTATTTTTCTTCTACAACGAGTGATGGTTTCCAAACTAGGAATACCCAGTGTTGTGTGATGTATGCAGACTTCCGCAAACGTTAATCTATCAATACTTGCGAAGTTTCTTAAAACCTCCGCATATAGAATGAAATTGTCTCCCCTTGCTTTAGGGTTGTTGATCAAAGCCTCTTTAACTAAAGGCTCAATATTCTTCGCTTTTGCCATATAATGAATCGTCCTCCTCTAAATCTTTGGCTAATCTGTCGAATGTCGCGCCGTGTTCTTTCGCTTGTGCCTCTAACACAGCGATAGGGACATTACAGTTTTTTAAAACTTTTGATTTAAGCAATAAGTCCTTGAACTCTTTAAGTGTTTTAATATCGTGCATTTTGCAGTATTCAACTATCGCTCTATTCGTGATGGTCAAATCTTCCGCTGTTATATGAAACTCGTTAAGACAATGCTCTTCTATCGAATGGATTAAGAACAGCTCCCAAGTTTCTCCGATAATGCCGTTTTTGTATAGCGCTTTATTCAATGATGTAAACATCGGTGTTATTTTGCTTTTTTTGAAAGTTTTTTCGTCGAGATTTATGACTATTTTTTTAACAAATCCACCTACACTTCTAATCTCTGAAGTTCGGTTTATCGCAACTAAAACAGCTTCAGAAACCTTTTCGATGTCTAGAGACCTTTTTTCACACGACTCTCTAACATAATCCATCAATTCTTTGGTAATAGAGTCATTGTGTGTTATATCTCTTATCTTTGAGGAAAGACTTTCTTGTGAGTTTGAATGAATGTAATCCATTTTGTTTTCTCCTTTGAGTTATTTTTTAAGAGTTATCAGAGATTTTTTTATCAGAGTTTTCCGCTTTTATTTTTCTGATAATGAGATTTCCGCTTTTAGTGATTTCGAAGAACACAACTTCGCCAGCTTCGCACCACTCTCTTGGTAGGGCTACTCTATTGTGACTATCTATTTTTTTAGTGTTTCTAACAATGCCAGCCATTTATTCTTCCTCCGTATCTTCGATAGAGTTTGTGACGTCGGTTTTAGCGTCGTCTTTTTCTTCGCTATTATCGTTGTCGATATAGTCATATTTTCCGTTTTCTTTTACTACGGCTTGATCGGCTTCTACAGCCGTCATAAGTTCAGTTGACATAATGCCCCATTTGGAAATAAGTTGTTTAATAACTGTTTTCATAGACATTTCGTCAAACATTTCGACCCACTTACCAGTGCCTTTGCTTTTGTATTCAACTGAATAACGTTTAGCGTGAGCTTCGCACATTTCTTTTGTCCAGTAGATTTCTTTTACAAAGCCATTGGTTAATTCGAAGTAAGCGTGATAGCCAATTACTGGCTTATCAGAACATTCTTCTTTGTATTCGATAACTGGCTCTCCAAACTTATTTCTTCCTATATATTCGCCTTCGTGAACAACGTTGACGCCGAGTGTTTTATAAGCCCTTGTTCTAATAGCTAATTGGACTAAACCTTTCCAACCGATTTGGAATGTTGCTGAACCGCCGTAAGGAATGATGTAGCAAAATCCTAATGTTGGTGCTAATGGAAGGTTTAATGATTGTGCTAATAAACCAGCGCTGATAATTGTTTTAGCGTCACATTCTTGCAACTTTGAGTTGTTGCCAACAAGTGTGCTAACTTCGGCTACAAATCGTTTTGCGACGTTTGGGTCGCCTAATGTATTGTTGATAAGGTCTTTATATTTGTCGCTTCTAATTGCGACTGAAAACTTAACTTTTTTTTCTTCTGCCATAAATTATTTGTCCTCCTTAATTTCTGTGACAGTGCAGCCTTTTTCGACCGCTAATTGTTTGATTTCAGCGATAACACTATCGTCTTTGTATCTAATCTTTATCAAGATTTCCTTAAAATCATTTGTTGGAATAACGTTCTCGTTATCAGCTTCATAATTTTCCTTGATTACTTTTAGCTTATAGTCTGCCTCGCCGAGCATTCTCTCCAATTCAATGAATTGCCAAGAAAATAACTTGATCAGCGATAGTCTCACGCTTTTAATTTTTTCTTGTTTTTTTCTAATAGCCGTTCTACCTTTACGAAGAGCTTTCAAATCTTCATTACTACAGACCTCTTTGACAGAGTTTTCGTCGATAAAGTTTTGGCAAGCAAGCCTAACTTCGTCAAAGTTTAGAAGCGAGTATTCTTTTGTTTCTTCATTAAGAATGGGTTTTAATGAAAATTCCATAAGTCCTCCTAAAAATCGATTTTAATATCGGGAATAATTCCCTTTTTGACGTTGTTTTCCCAAAATCTTGTTGCCATCTTTTCAAGATTTACGATATGTCTAGAGCGTTCAGACCTCTCGATCGTGTAATATCTGATTTCACTATTTAAGAGTTTTTTACCACTTGGGTCGAAATAGTCGTAGAAATTAAGCTTTGCCATCACTCTGACAAACTCCATATCGTTCATACAAACTAAATACCAAATAACTTGTTCGTAATAATCTTGTGGAATGTGTCCATTCCATTCTTCTTCGTCTTCACGATTTCTAATTTCGTGGGTTTTGATTTCGAGAATACCTTTTCTGCCAGTTTCTTTTTCAATGAGGGTGGAGTCAATGGTCGCTGTTATGTATGGCTTATCAATTCTCCTATACATCTCAAAGTTCTTTGGGGTTAATACCTTGTATTGTGGGAAGTCGAGAGCAAACATTTTTCTTAATAAAGGCTCGCAAGCAATTCCATAAAGCATTGAGGTATTAGTTGAGTCAACCTTGAACTTTTTTGGACACATAATTTGTGTGAATAATTCGAGAATATTTTTGCGCTTACTGTGACCAGTAATTGCAGAGGCTGACGTTCCGCCCAAACCTCTAGCTTCAATCCATTCTTGTTTGGTTTTAAACTTCTCTTTCTTGTAGTTTTTCTTCACAATGACTTCCTCCTTTCACAAGTTTTAGTTCTTTTTCTCTACTAGTTCCGTAGATTGCTAGAACGCTGTCGCTTTTCACGTATTTGGTTCCGTAAGGAACAAAACCATTGAAACACTTTTGGGCTTTCTTTTTAATTGCTAGGGCTGTTGTTTTGGACTTAACATTTGTGTATAACATTATGTCCTTATAATCCCAAACTGGTTTTAGAAGCAAATCTTCAGTTGCACCTTGCACCATTACTCGCAAGAGAAAAGCGCTCTGAACAATTCTTTGCTGTCAAAATAACCGAGCATAATTTTGATTTCTGCTGCGCTGAAGTTGCCGTCATTTTTAATCTTTTTATATAAGGTTTCGCGTCTAATATGTAAGATTTCAGCAAGTTTGTCCCTAGTCATACCTTTTCTAGCTAACATAGCATTGAACTCGTTTTTATCGAACATCTTTTATCTCCTTTCCGTTGTCTAATGCAACACCTACATTATAACCGATATTTTGATTAAAGCAACAAAAAGTGTAAAAAAATTAAATAAGTTGTTGCAAAGATAAACACAATGGGTATATTATGTTAGTGCAAAGGAGGAGAAATGGAACTACCAAAAATCAGTGCCGAGATAAGAAACCGAAGAGTAGAACTTGGCTTGTCCCTAGAATATGTTGCGAAAAAACTAGGTGTCAATCGTTCTACTGTGCTACGTTGGGAACAAGGAAAAATCAATGGTCTCAACCGCTCGCACATATATCTTCTTTCTAAAATCCTTTATATTCCAATAGAGGTTTTGTTCGGTCTGGAGGGCAAGGAAATGGAAAACAGCGAAATTGTTAAAGCTAGACTTGACCTTATCGAGCAGACAAACAAGATTGATAACTTGGAAGATTTAAAGAAACTGGAAAGGTATATAAAATTTGTCGTTCTTGGCAAATAAGAAAAAAGTGGCTGTTGCGTAGCCACTTAAAGCGATTACATCTCAACTCACAAGATTATATCGCTTTATTATTGTAATAAAAAAGGAGGTAAAATACAACTATGAAAATGAGCGCAGACAGATTTGAAAGATTCAAGAAGTTCTACGATATGACCATAGAAGGTGCAAATGATAAGGACGTCGATTTTATTCTTATGGCGATCGGCAACGCAGCCGCAGCCAAAAAGATGGAATTAGACGGCGCAAAAAAAGAAGAAATCAATTATGATAACCCACGTTTGAATAAAGACGTGGCTAACACAATTAGAACTTTCTTTGAAGAGTTTTTGAAATATGCAACAAATGACGAAGCCATCTACTTGATAGAAGGCTTAAAAGCCATTAGAGAAGAATATCGTAAACACCCAATAAAAGTGGCTAAATTTGTCGTTAACAAAAAGAAAGAGATGGCTGAAAATGGCAAAAAGGACTAGTGGTTTTGTAAAAGAAAGCAATGGTTTGTGGTCTATCAATACAACCGTAAAGGTTAATGGTGAGTATAGACACTTCAAAAAGAGGGGCTATGCTTCTTTGTCTGAAGCAAAATCAGATTTTGAAAGAGCTAAAGCCGAGTTTATACGCAACAACTCGGACAAAAGCGAAGTGATGTTTTACGAAGAGCTAGTTAAAGATTACGACCGAACACGCTCTTTAACGGTTGCGGTGGGAACCGAATATATGACACGTTCTATTTTGAAGGTCTATTTTGAGCCGTATTTTAAAGGAAAACTAATCAAAGATTTCTTAAACCGCGACATTATAAAAGAGTGGCACGAAGAAATTATTGAAAACTCAAAAATAAGCACGAAGAGAAAGAACAAAATTATAGGCACTATGAAAGACTTATTAAAGCACGCCTATAACAACGAATACATAGACCCAAAAACTTATCAGTCTTGTGATGTCCGTTTAATAAGATTAAAAGTTAGGGGAAATGAAAAAAGAGAAAGAATAGCTTGGACTCTTGAAGAACTTAATTCATTTTTAGAAGTAATCCCAAAAGACTCAAAGGACTACATTATGTTCAAGTTGTTCTTCACTTGCTCTCCTCGTATTAGCGAGTTTATGGCTCTTATGCCACGTTGCTATGATCCAGTGAAAAAACGTATCTCCATTAAACAACAAATCCTTTATTCTTACGATAATAAAAACAAACAAGTGCTTACAGACAGATTAAAAACAGCTGGAAGCTATAGAACTATATCTTTAAGCAAAGATGTTGCGGCTTTGTTGGAAAAATATATTGCTGACTTTCATATCAAGGACGACGAGTTCTTGTTTTGGGGCAAAGACAGACACACAGCTTTTGCCAAAACAACCTTTAAAAGACGTTTAGACAAGTATTGTGACTTGGCTGGTGTAAGGAGAATAAATCCACACGGCGCACGTCACACGATGGCTGTTTTATTGAGCGCTGTCGCTTTGACTGGCGAAGATATTGAAGCGGCTGCTAGACGTTTAGGTCATACACCCGAAATGTTTATGAACACATACGCCAACCACGACAATGATAAGAGAGAAAGCGCCTTGTTAGACAAAATAAACTGGGCATAAAAAATCGTTAAAAAATTGTAATAGCGTGAACTCTATTGAAATATTATGGATTTCACGCTTTTCTTTAACTATGTTAATGGACTTTATTGAAATATAGTGAAACGAACTGTCTAACACCCTCTTCCTCCGCCATAGAATATTACCTAGATTTATCTAGGTTTTTTATTTAAAAACGCTTTTTGGGCATAGAATGGGCATAATTTGGGCATATAAACAAAAAACACACCGCGCGGTTTAGCACCGAGTCAATGTGTGTTCGTGGCAGTGTCCATCTTCTGAGTTAGCTAGCACAGTGTTGGGATAAACCTCAACACCCCCAGAGTGGTATCTGCCAATCTGAAAATAATTATACTTGTTTCGTCTTCTTTTGTCTACTTTTAATTTTATTAAACAGAGCTTTAATTCCTATTGCCGTGAACGTTACTAACAATATGAACGGACTGCCAACTGGAGAAGCCCACCAAATCCAAACTGCGCTTCCAATTCCGAGAAACCACTTTGCTGCGTCGGTTGTCCAGCCACTGCAAAGAGCTAACACATACCAAACCCAAACGCTAGAACTCCACAATAGAAAACTGACGATAACGCAGATTGCCGTTCTCCAATCTCTAATGTTGTAAAAGAGCCAAACAAAAGGAAAAGCGATCAGATACCACACCCAACCCCAAAACCTTTTCCATTTAGTAGGTTTTAGTCCGATGTGCGTTTTCCACACCAATTGTTTTTCCTTATACTTTTGTTCTAATTCTTTAATTGTCATAAGTATTGTTTTAAGTCTTTAGAGGAAGCACCTTTGCTAATTAAAAATCCTTTTAATTGTGAAGCAGATGTTCCGCTCACTGAATAGCCAGCTAGGAACATTAGAAGCGTTTTTTCTGCTCTTGTATATCCTCTTAAACGATTGATGTATTGTAAAACAAGTTCTTTTCTTGTTTTTTTAGCCGTTTCGCCGATTTGAGCGATTTTTTGTAAAGAAAGGATATATTTAGCGAGACCGATATTTCCGTTCGTTAGAGCGAGGATTTGAGCAATCTTACCTTCGACTTGACCTCCAGTAACTTTTGCTTTAGCAACTGCGTAGTAAGCGTCATAAATCTTTTTGATCGCCTTTGCCTTTTCTTCTGATGTGGCTGAACTATATTCAGTAATTTTCAATAAGTTAGATACATCTTTAGTTGAGCGAGAATAGATTTGATTAAATTGTTGGATTTGGGCGCTAGTAAGTTTAACAACATCTCCGCTTTCGCTTGTGTATTGCGATAACGCTGTTTTTGGTAAAGCGCTATAGCCGCTGATATACAACCTTGCTAATTCTTTGTTAATTTCGTCAGTTGTAGAACCAGTTTTATATTTGTTTAGTATTAAACCAACCATTGACGCTGTTTTGGTCTCGTTTCCTTTGGCGGCATATGTTTGCATTGTTTTCGTTGCGCTTTGAATAGAGGTGCCATACAAAACACTTCTCATTTCGTAAGCGATGGCTGGATCAAATGTCTTTAATGCGCCGTAAATGTATGAATACACAGTTTCAACTGGGACACCAGTTAAATCCCCTACCAAAATTGCGATTTGTCTAATGGCTGTCTTCCAGTTGTTATTATTGATACCACTAACAATCTCCGAAATCTTATTGATAATTTCGACTGGAGGAACGGTGACGTCGTAGCCTTGGAGGACGCTAGTCACTTGATTTACAAGTGGAACCCAGTTAACCCCTAAAGCCATAACAAAGTTAAGACCTTCCTCGGCGACATCGATTTCGTCCCAGTCTTTTTTACCTTTGATACGTTTCATAAGTGCGTTGACTAAAGCAACCAAAATGCCTTGGGCAACTAAACCAGCAGCCATATTTGGAATAATTGCTTTGCCGCCAGCGATTTTAAATGATTCATAATCTGACTTGCGGTTTTGTAAATCCACAACATCTGCTTTTGCTTCTATATATTCGTTTCTTGCATTAACATCGTCTTGATTTGCGTTATAAGCAGTTTCGGCTTTGTTAAGTCTTTGCTCTGCTCTGGCAAGTTCGGTTTCCAAAACTTTTATATCAACTTTTTTGTTGCGTTGCCATAATCCAAACTTATGAATTTGTGAGCCTAAAGCAGCTCTGTTGGCACCTTGTAAGAAACCAAATAAATAACGAACCAAGCTGTCGCTGCTGTTAGCTACCGCGTTTCTGCTTAAAGCCCCATTACCAATTTGAGACAATTCATATTCTGACCAGTGTTGTTTAACAAAGTCGATGTTTTTTTGCGTTCCAATTTTTGCGTCAAATTGATCTTGACCAATAACCATCAATGAATAAACACCAGTTGATACGGTAAATAAGTCAAATTTAGAAATGCCCCACATACCGACTTTAGCAATCTTCTCTGTAAACTTGCCAGCACTATCGGCGTTTGCTTTCAAAACACCCTTGTTTGCTTCACGGTATTTTAATCCGCCAAGCTCGTCGACAAGTGTTTTATATTCGCCTCTTGCTTCGCTAGACCACTTAGCCACAAGAGCTTTGGCTGTCTTGCTGATTGGAATGTTAGAAGTAAATGCAGAAGCAAATTGCTTAGCCATTGAACCAATATTCAAAGAAAGTTTTGCAACAGAGAAAGCCGACACCATTTGGTCTAATAGACTGTATTTTCTTTGATTGACGTCTAACAAGCTAGCCATTGTTTCTTTTAAAAACTGAATGTCTTTTCCAGAGCCTTCTCTCTTACTTAAAACGTCCATAACAGAGTTATTACCATCAACTTTAGCGTTTAAAATTGCAAGTGTTTCTTCGTAAACTGGTTTTGTGTATATTTCTCTGCTCAATTTATCAATGTAAGCGTTGAAAGTTCCTAACGCACCAGTTATTAACACCGCATTGTGACCACCGTTTGTTCTCTTAATAGCGTGTGAAAACACTGCGTCTGGATTGGACACTGCTTTTGTAATGTTATTAAGTTTTTGATAAGAACGTTTTAAACTCCAATAAGAATTATTGCCAATAGCACCGATTTCGTTTCTCATTTGGTATGAACCATATTTCTTTTCAAACCAATCAATATACTCGGCTTTAACCGTTCCGTTCATAGCGGTTAATAACCAGTCGGCAAACTTTCGATATTCTTCTGGCAAGTAATTTTCAACTTCGAACTTAAGAACATCTGCGCCGCCTTTTTGCGCTAATTCAATTACTCTGTCGTGTGTTTCGTCGTAGAAGCTAGCGCCGTCTTCGTTGATAGCGTCAAAATTGGCTTTTACGTGTGTAGAAATATACAAGCCCATAGCTTGATCAACGGTTAAATTGTGACCTCTGAAAAATATTTTTTTAGTATCAAATGTCTTTTTTATGCCTAATTTTTTTAGTTCGATGTTGATTTTGTCTGCATAAGCACCTTTGTAAAGCGTTCTTTTGTTTATTGCGTTTTGCATATCATAAACAAGTTTTTTAGACGCTGAACTATTGCCTCCGAGGATTTGCTCTAAAACAACATACGCTGGGGCAAAACCGCGTTTATACATTCTCCAAAATCTAGAAAGGACGTTTGCAGATTGACCATATCTGTTACGCTCAATAGACTTGATTGTTGACAAACTGGCTGGGATTGTTTCCGTAACATAGCGTGTTTCAACCTTTTTCATTGTTTCTTTAATAAGGTTGATGGTATCAAGGCAGTCTTGCATTAAAACTGCGCCAGATAATGTGCCGCCTTTAGTTTGTTCTCTTAATCTAACAAGCCTTTCTCTAATTTCTTCGCTGAAAGGCAAATCTGGGAAGTCTGCTTCCCATTTTTGTTGTTCATAAATATCTAAAACCTTATCAAGACTTTCAACAAAGTCTGTTGTATTAAATCTAATACCTCTACGATGTAGTCTTTCAAATGGGTCTAACAGCACATTAAAGCCGCTCTTGCTGACTTCTCTCTTGGTGATTTCAGCAAAACGACCAACGCTTTTTCTCAAACTGTCTCTTCTTCTCACCAAAACCGCAAGTCTATCGCCAGTTTTTCTTAATGACGAAATCTGACTCTTGAGGGCTTTTCTAACTTCTTTAAATATTCTCTTTAAAGCGTGAACTTTGGCTTCTTTTCCGTTTTTGATTAGTTCTTCTAAGTTTGCTCTTACAATGCTAGTCACATCAACATTTTTCATTAAGTCTTCGCCAAGTAAGGTTGACAAATCTTCAGTAACAAGCACCTTACCGTTTTGTGACTCAATCTTGACGTTGCTGAAAATATTTTCTAATTCGCTAGCAACTTCTTGCGGTGCGACATTCTTCTTGTTGAGAAGTTCAAACACTCTTTGGCTAACTTTAGCAAAGCCATCGCTGTTATATTTGACTTTTGCACTGGTGTCAAACAATTTATACATCTTTAAAATCTCTGTAGAGATGTTTTTAACAGTGTTTTCAACTTCTACCTTTGTATAAGTTCTAACGTTGTTAAGTTCGGCTTCATTCTTGACGTCTTGAGCGGTTCTTCTTGGCGCTTCATCAATAATGTCGCTTTTGACAATTTCGACTTTTTTAGAAGACAAAATTTCAACGTCAACGTCAACGATCTTATTGGCTGTTGTTTTGGACTTTTTGACCTTGGTATCAACCTTGATTTCCTTGCCGTCTTTGGTCTCGGCGGTAGGCTTTGTCTCTGCTTTTTGAGATTTTTTCTCATTTTTAGCCACTTTGCTTTCTTTTTTGACCGTTTTCTTCTTGGTGTCTTCCACTTTTTTCTTTGGCAAAACATCTTCTCTGTTTTTGCTAACGTTAGTGTAAGAATCAATTTCTCTTTGAAGTGCTTTATAAGAAAGCTCTTTTTCTGTTACTTCAGCAGTGTTTTCGTTTACGATACTAGCTTTGTAAAAGCCAGTTTCTTTATTTCTTTTAATTTCGTATTTTAAAACATCGTTGCCGTCTCTGACAAAGATAGAAGCACCATCGTGAATATGATACTTTTTCTTAATTGGTGTTTCGTCAGCCTTTTTCATTTCAGTTTCTGTTGGGGCGCTTTGAACCTCAATAGATGTTGGTTTGTTAATCGGCGCAGTTTTCTTTGCTTTTTCATATTCAACCTTTTTGGCTTTAATATCGTCTAAATAGGCTTGAATATTCTTGGTTGTGTCAAACTTAACCAACTTGCCATTAATCTCCGCTTCTGTGATTGTTCTGCCGACGTATACATCTTTGCCTTTTTTATCGGATTGTTTTTGATCTAAAACAACGTCGTCTGGATAAACGACTTCATAACCTTTTGCAACTTTTCTGACTTCTAAACGCTTTTTGTTGTCCCCAACTGTATATTTGCCAGTAATAAGTTCTTTGGCATAGCTTTCAGCCATTTCTTCTTTGCTGCTAGCAACAGCGTCTATGACTTCTTTATATTTATCGTAGAACTCTCGTTCTTCTTTGGTTAGCTTTTCATTATTCTTTTTCTTTTCGGCAAGAGCATAAATCTTTTTAGCCTTGGCGTTTTTGCTGGTTGCCTTTAAAAATTGATTGATTGCTTTTGTGTATTCATTAAAAATAGGGTCGTTGATTTTGTAATTCTTAACGCCGCTAAATACATCAATAATATGGTCAAACAATGTTTTATTACCGACCAGACTGTTTAAGCTCGTAAGTTGATCAAAAAGACCTTTGCCTTGGTTTTCTTGCTCAAAGGTATTGCCGAGATAGCGAGCGATAATTTCTTCTGTTTGATATTTTTTATATTTAGGTTCGTTTTGAACCTCTTTAATCATTCTTGAATTAGATTTATTTTCGTTGATTTGTTCAAAAATCTTGGCTTGGGCTTTTGGAGAAAGCGCTTTAGCCATAGCGTGACCGAGATATTCGTGGACAAGATGTTTACCACCCTCTGTTTTTAACGTAGCCTTGTTTAAATAAACCGTATTGCTTTTAGAAGAATAATGAGAATCTTTGGCTGTGTATTCAAGCTTTACGTTTGTGCCAGTAATTCTTTGCAATTCTTCAAAACTCTTTCGAGCCGTAATCATTCTAGCGCCAAGTAAACTGTCGTCTCCGTCAGTGCTGTTAACTTCTTTTGTAACGTCTTTAATAAACTTTCTAACGTTTGTGTCTTTACTTTCTTGGACGTCTTTTTCGAGCGCTTCTTTGAGAGCAGCTGGATTGCCTAAAAGTTTTGCAACTTCATTAAGCTTTGATTGGCTTAATTTGCCAAGTTTTTCAGAACGATCAGTAAAATCGTTTCTCCATTTTTCCCATTCTTCAACCGCCGCTTTGTATTCTCTGGAGTTTATTTTGCCATTTTCTTCAAGCTCAACTGCCTTTTGAGCGGCTTCTGTCATATTAGCGTATGACTTGATTGTTAAGTATCCTTCTGAGCCTACGTTCTTATAAAGTTTTGTTTCGCTAATTCCACCAGTGATTCCACCAGTAAAAGCACCAGCGGCAAATTGACCTAGAACTGATTGATTGAAATCTCCTCCAGCTCCAACCCAATATTCCATACTGGCATAAATAAATTTGCCGTTGCTGTCTTTAAAAGCGTCCGTTCCTTTATAAATAGACTTTGCAACTGGTTCGAGCAAAGCGGAAAAAACTTCTTCAGTGCCTTCTTCAAACGCTGTTTTGATAATGTTTTTAGTGAGTTCTTTGGAAGCGGTTTTAGAGAGAGTTTTGGAAGTGTTGCCACCAAAAACGCCTAAAATCTTGTTTGTGCCTAAACCCATTCCTTTTAAAACTTTGCCTACTACAACTTCTGAAGCAACTTCTATAGCGCCACTAACAGCACCATAACCAAGTGCTTGTCCAGCACTGGCTCCTTCGTTTAATGCTTCTTGTGAGCCTTGACCAGCTGCGCTTAAGCCTAAAGACGCCAATGAACCGATTTTTGCCGCTGCTTGAGCAGCTGTTGTTCCAGCGGCAGCACCACTTGCGCCCGCTGCTGCTCCACCAGTCATAATTGATGGCAGCATAAAACCAATAGAATGCGCTGCACCTCCCAAAAATTCGCCAAAACCGCCCATATCTTGCAGCGCCTCGTCATTAGCTTTGTAATGCTTGTTTGAAATTTCCCTTGCGTCTCCTAAATCGTTTTTAGCAAAGAAAGCGGCTTGGCCTAAATCAAGAAGACCTTTTCCAATGTCTTTCCACTCTTCTGTGTCCCAGTCCCAGTTTCTGATTCTGTTATACCAAGAACCAAGACCAAAAGCTGTTTTAGACCATTCGGCTGCAGTGGCACCGATGTCTTGTTTCGCCCAGTCTGTAAAAGGTTGACTATTATACCAACCAGTAGCGTCGCCAAGAGCGCCTATGGCTGTGGCTCCTAAATCCAAAATACCTTCCCAGCCGTTGACAAACCCAGCTCCAAATTTGGCTGCTATCTCGTCAACAAAGCCAAGAACGTTGTTCATAAAACCATCAAACCAATTTTCACCAGATGTTTTGCTTTGTTGTGGTTGTGGCTGTGCTTGTGGCTGAACGCCATTAAAAGAAGTGTCTAGAGCTGCTAGACCACTTATACCATCTGACAAAGATGGGTTAAGCATACTGCCACCTTGTCCGATTAGCTGTTTTCTACTATTAAGTAAAGCGCGTAAATAATCGGCTTTAGAGTATTCGTTTACTGGCATTATTTTTGCTCACTTGTAATTCTGTAGTATTTACCGTTGTATTTTATGTATTGCTTTCCACTGTCTTTCATAACAAACTTTTGCACTTTTCCAAAAGGTGTTTCAACATAGCCGTCAGACTTCATTTTCAAAGCCTCACTAGAATTTGGATTCAATAAAGTCGCTTTTGTTGGGTCAAACAAATCCTCGCCTTTTAGATTTTCTTCTACAAAACCATTATCGCTGAGCCAGCTTTGGATTTGACTTAATGAATAGCTGTTTTCGTTTTTGTTATATTGCTCTGTTTTATTATTGTGAGAAACATAGAAAATAGTTCCGTTGTTCTTTTTTGAATAAAGCTCATATTGATTTTCAGAACTTGCATTGTGGTAGTTTTCACTTGTGGTTTGTTTCCAACCGCCGTTGCTATAAATCAAATAAGTAAATTTAGCACTTGGATCGTTGCTTTGTTTCATTAACAAAACAGTTCCTTCTTTTGCTGGAATGGTGTTAGGGAAGTTATATAAGAAACCGATTTCGTCATTAAATTTGCCTTTGTTTCCGTCTTGGTCTGTGATTGTATTTCTTGCTTCTTGAATGTTGTAGCTAGCACCAGAAACCGATTGATTAGAGTAGCCTTTGAGCGCTTCTTGGTAAGCATATTCAAGACCAGTCTTTGAAATATCACTCAATTTTGCATTATCGTTCCAAACGTTATTGTCGACATCATAACCAGCCATAGACATAGCTTTTCTTAAACTTTCTTCGTCGCTTGCGCCCATCAACATTTCAGAATACATTTTATAGTTTTCGTCTTGTTGTGCGACTTGTGCGTTGTGTTGGTCTTGGTTGATGTTAAAAAGGTCGTTTTGATAATCATTATTAGCTTGTTGATATGCTTGAAGATATTGACCTTCGATTCCCATTTTCGCTGTTTGCCCATAACCAGAGGAATCAAAGCCAGCTGCCGCCATTTGAGCGTTTGTGTTTTTCAAAGCACGTTGTCTGGCATTGTCCAATTGAATTTGGTTGTCTAATAATGCTTTATATCTTTGGTCTTTCAAAGCTTGGTAATAATCAAAATCTTGATCCATAATATACCTCCGTTGCGTTATACAACTTTAAAATACACTATATGTTGCAAAAATAAAAGAGGATAATTTATATCCTCTCTTACTTTTTTACTTCATAGCAAGCCAATAGCGATAGGCTTTACCGTCTTTTGAATCTTTATCTTGAAGGAACTTTTTAGACATTTTTGCATACACGTCCACGTCATTTTGAACACTTCCATAATAATCGGAGTAAATCATATTCATAACGTAGCACCAGTCGTATTCATTGAAACTTTTAAATTCAATTTCGTTGCTTTTTGCAACTGCTGTAGTTTGTTCCAACGTCCAGTGACCTCCAGACGTTCCGTCTTCGTTAACCATTTTAGACAGCGCTTTTTCAAGCAACCAAGAGTTGAAATGGTAGCCAAACACAGTGATGTAAAGCTCTTCTTCCAACTCTTCATACATCTCGAAGTCTCTGTGTTTTAATTCGCAAAAAGACTTATCAATGAATCTTTTTAGTTGCTCTTCGTTTGCGCTTTTTAGTATTTCTTTGTGCATTAAGCACCAGCTGCTGTGGTTGGTCTAAAAAATGGATTGGCGCCAGCGTCATAAGATGTTGTGCTTGGGTATCTTACTACGCCATACACGGCTTGTTGAAGTTCAAGTTGGTTGACCTTTGCTTGTAATGCTTCAATCTTATTGGCTGCCAAAGCGTCTAAAACTTTTTGCACTTGAATTGTTGTGTTGTAATTTGTAGCGTCAATGCTTCTCAAAATATTGCAGCAACATTCTTGTTGGTGAGCGCGTGTTTCAGCAACATTCATAGCAAGATCGTGAACGTCGTTTGTTAAACTAGAGCCAACTCTTTCGACCGCTGCGATTGTGCTTGCTGTGTCGCTAGAAATAGCACTTAAAATGTCTCTGTTTTCGGATTGAAGTTCAGAGAAGTTAAAGCCATTATTAACGTCTTCTGCTGTTGCGGTTCTATAACCTAAATTGTTTCCACCGAAGAAACCGTTACCGCCCCACATTAAAGCGAGAATAGCAAACAACCATAAACCACTACCACCAAAGCCTAAACCATCGCCATAGCCACGATTGATGTCCATTACTGGAGTAATTCCGTTTTCCATTAGCAATCTCCTTTCTTTTAATTTATAAACAACGCTAATGCGTTATTTGGTTGATAAATGCTTGTGGATCAATGCCTCTTTGCCTACACATAGAAAAGAAAATCTGTTGAGGATTGCCGCCTTGTTTTAGAGCGTTAGCTATTGGCTGCAGTTGAGGATTGCCTTGAGCCATTTGTTGAAAAACATACATTGGGTTATTTGAATTTTTTAGCATTTGGTAAGCGTTCCTAATGTTAGCCATATTATTGACATTCATAGGATTGTTAGGATTAAGCATATTAAATGGATTGCTCATAAACTATTCCTTCTTTTCTTTGAGTAGCTTTTCAATGTCAGTCATTCTTTTTTTCAATTCTTCTATCTCTGGGTTTTCTGGTTCTTTCTTAATTTCACTTTCTTTGACTTCTGTTAGTTTAAAGTAACGAATAGTGCTTTGACCTATGCCGTTAGACTGTTTCATATAACACATAGGAGCGTCGCTGTCCATCAAGAGAACCGTTTGATTTGGTTGCACTGTAAAAGACTTTGCGCCCTCAATACCATTAACGAAGTAATAAACATTAGTGTTATAAGGATAATTAAAGTTGTTCATTTTATATCTCCTTTTAGCAAATAAGTGCCAGCCCACTTGCTGCCCAAAAACAATATAAAATAAAAAAGTCGCCGTTAAGCGACTGCATATGTGCAATATTTATTATTTCAATAGCTTGTCTATTGCTTCGTCCAGTTTATAAATTAACATTCTTTGAGAATAATTAAACTTAAACGCTAAATACGAGATTTTTTCTCCTCGCATATAGTTATATATCAAACATATCTGAAAGTGGTTTAGCCCTTTCTTGCTACAAATTATTTTTATGTGATGTTCAGACAGATCGCCATCGAAAAAAGCGTATAAAAGTGAAAACTTGTCTGGTCTAGCTACTTTATTCAAAAGCCAAAGACTTCTGTATTTGTAAGAGATATGTAGAATGATGGCTAGGGAAAAACCCATAGCAATAGCAATTATAATGACCGCGTAAAAGAAAGGGACAGCAAGTGATAGGACACCGAAGACGATTAAGCTGGCACTTATACAAAGAGATTCCTTCTTGAAATGCAAAGAATAGTGAAAGCCAAGTATGTATCTAGAAATGGCAAAACTAACATACATTACCAAGAACTCGAACACCTTTCCTAGCAAAAATGGTAAAACCATAACTAGAAGGAATGTTCCTATTTGGATTAGATACATTCTGGCATAAAGCCTACGTATCTTATTCCTTTGCGTCTTCGTCAGTTTCTTCTCCGAACTCGATTTCGGCAACTGCGTCGTCGATGTTTGGGAAAATCCACCAAGATGTTGGTAAGTCGTCCATTGATTACTGTCTCCTTTCCCCCTATTTATAAAAAGCAGTATTGTGAACAATACCACTGATAGGGCAATATCATATTCAATAGCGTATATAAAAGTGGCTGATAGATTCATTATGTGATTGGTAAATGACCAGTTGCCTTCTTTTATGACATAAATCATTGTTTGGAAAACATAAGTGATCGCGATAGCGACTACTAATCTAATAAGACTCATAAGATATTCTTTCCAAACAATCTTCTTGTTCACTATTGCTTGCTCTATTAAGGGAACGCTTAAATAGAAAGATAGACTGTAAAGAGTGTTGAAAATAGATGGTAGTCTTGTGAAAAAGGCAAGAGTTACTCTTATGCCGTAGTATGCTAGAACATACCACACCCTTGCCCTTTTCTTTAAGACAAATGAACAAATGATAAAGAACTCCAAGGTAGAGAATAGGAAGTTAAATGCTGGCATAATTTTGTTGTCAGTCAACCAACCTTCTATTTTAGCCATCTGTTCATTTTGATAATTTAGAATGAAATATTTACTGCCACAAAGCGAAAAGATCATTGCAACAATGTATAGCGAAACAATTATAATCGACATCGTCAAAAACAATTTTTTCCATTGTTGCCTGCTTAATGTTAAAGCGTCGTCTTTTCTAGGTGGTCTCATAGTGATTCTTCTAATTGATTAATTTGGTCACGAATTGCTTGTCTTTGTGCTTTTATCGGAGCATAGTCTTGCTCGCTAATCCAGCCTTCAGCATATTTAATTGCTTGATAATCAGTCGCAGCTAATTGTTGCTTTAAAGAAGATATTTGAGTGCGTATTGCAAAACCAACTGGTTGAGTCGAATTTCGGTTGGCAAGTTCTTGTTCATATTCTTCTTGCGTAATTTCTTCGTAGCCATCTGGCAACTTTCCATAAGGTTCTTTTAAACAAATTAACGATTGTTGATATTTGTAATAATACATATGTTTCTCCTTAACATTCTGTGACTGTATCCGAAATGGACAAATTAGAAACCGTAAAAGCAACATCGCTTGTGAACAAACTGATTCTCATATTGTATCCATCAAAATCCATAGCGCCTTCCATTGGTCTAATTGTAAATGAAGTTAAATTGTTACCAGAATAAGTAACAGCCGCCAAAATTGCTCTCGGATAGAAATATGATTGTGTCCATTCTACTTTTACAATTGAAAGTGGAACAGACGACTTTGCCCAAGCGGAAAGCCTGTTTCCGCTTGCAACAGCTGGAGGCTTATTAAACAAAAGTTGAATAGCACCAGTAACAGTTAAAGCTGTGCTTGTATTTGAATATGCTGTGAAATTAATGATGTAAGAATTGCTAGAATCAGTAATTGCAATATCGTGTTTATATGTCTTTGTATTAGTGATAGGGACTTCTGTAATTCCAGTAACTTGACCTAAACTATTGGTTGTAATTTG
>AUXO011498617.1_pt1 | contig 22437 bp, 23 predicted proteins | sample 768731 | NCBI WGS metagenome assembly AUXO01 (sample SAMN02715735, study PRJNA202380) | gut metagenome | biome: sheep rumen | host: Ovis aries | place: New Zealand: Palmerston North | reverse complement strand
CAAAAACAGATAGAATTCAGTGACGCCGTGTTTTGAAGGGGCGGTGAAACGGAGGAAACCATGAAGAGAACAACTTTAGATACGAAGCTTGGTCGGATACGCCGGTCCCTCAAACAGCGCAGGGAAGATGGGTATGTGATAAGCAGAGTCAGGAAGCACGTCAAGCACAGGCGTATGGATAAAAAAGAACCTGATTCATGGATTACGGTCAAAGGAAATCACATCCCGGTTGATGAGAACAAGAAGCCTATTGGAGGCCAGCTCAAAGCCTTGGGTGAAGGCTCAGAAAAGGAGACTGGTTCTTCTTCGTCCAAGGCCACAAAAGGCGCGTCCAGTGCAAAAAAGTATGTGTCCAGTTCTGTTTCTTCTAAGGCGAAAGTGATAGGTGGTTATAAGCGAGAGCATACATTTAAAAACGGTTATGGGGTGACGCATGTCGACCCAAAAGATAAAGCTTCCGATTCGGGCGAAACCATGCGCATGCACACAAATGACAATGGAGAATGGACCGAAGAAAGGGAGGCCCTTCATAGCAAGATTATAGACAATACGTTTAGAGGGGTTAAGAAAGCTAAAGGGAAGCCTGTCACTACTTTTATGGGGGGCGGTCCAGCAAGCGGCAAATCTTATGTTGTCGAGAACGAAGCGGAAAACCTAAATATGCCGGGCAAAGACGAACGCATTCTTGTTGACCCGGATGCTTGCAAGAAGCCTATGCCAGAATATGACCCTGACCATCCTTCACCGGTGCACGAAGAATCGAGCGCTCTTGCAAAGCGTATTACAAAAATAGCACAGGAGAATGGCTATAATGTCTTGGTAGATGGTACAGGCGACGGAAGCGTCGAGAAAATGAGGAAGAAAATCAAAGAGGCCAAAGAGGCGGGGCATACTGTTAATGGCGTTTATGTGTTTAAGCCAATAGAAGATGCCATTATAGCAAATACCGCAAGAGAGAGAAGCGTTAAAGATGGCCTTTTGATACACACACATAAAGAGATATCTAAAATACTTCCTGAAATCGCCAAAGATTTCGACGATGTGAAGCTGTATGCAAACATGAAGAAGGGTGAACCCCCGGTTCTTATTGCCAGCGGTGGTGGTGGGAAAGGACTCACAATACACAATCAAGAGCTTTATCAAATGTTCCTAGACAATGCCAATTACAAATACGACCCGAAACGAATAGAAGAGCTCAAGAGTTTGCCCGAAGCGCAGAAGAAGAAAAAAGGGGAAAAAGCTTCGTGAACAGCAAAGACGACGAGGGGAAATTGACGCTAACACTTCTTATGTTATAATAATTTTGGAAGGAGGTAGACGAAATGGATTGGGATAATTGCGCTAGGACAGTTAATTTTGGCAAGGCGGATAAACCTGACAAATACGGGTTCACAAAGAAGATGCATAAAATTATGGATTTGGTCGAAGCAGGGAAGCGACTGGAAGACGGAGGGTTTGAAATAAACCCAGACGACAGAGAGTATTATGACGCGTACAAGTCCGAGTTTGAATACAAGAAAAAACTCAACGGCGGGAAGCCTTATAGATTTCCTAGGTATATTGTGGAGTAAGCGAAGAATTTCTCATGAGTACAAAACGTATGGCGAAGGATGATATTACTTTCCGCCCCGGAGACGGCAGGATGGAAGCCGTCCGCGATGGGAAGGTGGTTGGCTACGTGTACACCAATAACTATGTTATAAAAGGCAGGAAGAAAAACGATGATAGGACCGGCACCGGAGACAATGTGGGGGGACAAGTACGTTCTGGTCGACCCTAATGGGAACAAGGAAAGCGTGTTCAACCACAGGCTCAAGTCCACAGCAAGTGATGACGAGAAGCACGATTTTGAGTCTTATGCGATGGTTTTTATGGGCGGCAACTACTTTATGGGGAAGATGCATCCTGAAATGGAAGACCCCTACTACACGTGGGAGGGAAAGGTTGTGGAACGCAGTTCCCTCAAAGGCCGTAAGATTCCCGTTGTGAAGAAGACACCACGGGATAGAAGGCTTATGTAAGAGCAGAAACATACGTTGATTTAAAAGCAGGGCAAACACCCTGCTTTTTTTATGGGGAAAATCGGCCTGTCACAGGGCTGATTTTTATTTGTACAGATACCTGTCAGTTGTTTGGCAAAAGGAGGCGCGGATGACCACGCAGGAATTCAATAAGGCGGTAATGGCATTCGTGTTCGCTTACCGTGCTGAAGACAAAAGAGCCGACTCCGTCCATATGGACAATGCCTACGATGAGTGGCTGGAAGAGAACCTTGACAAGTTCGAGGACGACGACTCCGAGAGGGACTTTGCTCAGTGGAAGAACAGTGAGGGGGTAAAGCCCAGAGACTGTGACGATGTTGAGAAGGTCGAAGCCATGTGGGCTGAATACAGCGGACAGAGAAAAGATGGCGCAGACGAAGAGGGCCGCTGGGTAACGACCAAGAACAATCACAAAGTCCATATAAATGAAGAGGGCGTGCCCGACAAAGGTAACTCGAAAGTCATTGAGTCGATGGTTGACAAAACCGCCGGTAGCGGGATATCGGGCCCAGATAAAGAGGCCAAGATAAAACAGCTTGAGACAGAGCTTGAAGGCACCAAGGGCCTGATGGCAAAGTCGAAGATAAAGACCCAGATTGAGATGCTGAAGGCCGACTGGCAGGGCACGAAGGAAGAATGGCTTGCCCACAAAAAGCAGAAGCAGGAAGAGGCTTCCAGAAAAAGCAGAGAGCGGCAGGTCAGGGGAAAAGCGGAAAAAGAAGCCAAGGCTCAGAGAGAAAGAATACAACTTGAGCACGAGCTGAGGACCCAGCCAAAAGAGAAGGTCGCGCAGTATAAGATTATTCAGGAAAACAATCCGATGCTTGACGATTATCACGTCGGTATCAGGAAGCCATCCGACATAAAGACGTGGGATGAGGTTTTGACCGAAGACGACGGTGACAGCTTTGCATGGGGTGATTTTTCAAAGGCTGATGCAGAAAAGGCGCAGAAGACCGGCAAGATTACGGTCTATTCCTCATATCCGATTCGGCAGGGCGTGTTCGTCTCAACAAGCAGGATTCAGGCACAGCAGTACGCGGGCGGTGAAGGCGGCAAGGTCTACTCCAAGAAGATACCGCTGTCAAAGGTTGCATGGATAAACGGTGATGAGGGCCAGTTCGCAGACACGCTTCGGAAAGACGGTGACGGCAGAGGGCGAAGAGACGCTGGTGAAGACCGCTGGATAACTACGAAGAATGGACATAAAGTTCATATCAATGAAGAGGGTGAACCGGATAAGGGAAACCCACATGTGGTCAATGCGATGAAAGGCGGCGACCCCGACGAGTTCGACCCTTTTGCTGAGCTGATGAAAGGGGCTGAGGAAGGAGAAGCCGGGAATACTCCCAAAAGGGAAGAGCCAAAAACACGAAGGCCGGTAAGTGGAAATAACATCCTTGACTCATACGATGGTGACGGTGATATCAAGTCTGTCATGCGTGCGCAGGGCTTTGACGGCTTGCCTCAGGTCGTCTCAGACGAAGAGTTTGACAGGGCGGTGAAAGAGAGCGGCGTCGTTGCGAAGAGAGCCTATTCAGCTTCTTCTCAGGAAGTCCTTGACGCGTATCAGGACGCACTCTACAACGGCGATTGGTACGTGGAATGCGAAGGCGGGGCACTGTTCGGAAAAGGCATGTACACTGTCACTGATTACACGGGAAAGGGCACAGAAGAGGTTGAAACCGAAGTGAACGGCTATGCAAGACGGCATGCCGCAACTGACCCGTATTATGTCATTGAGGACATGACGCTTGCCCCCGGCGCAAAGATAGCAGACTTCAAAGACATTGGGGAAAAGTGGTTCGGAAAGTTTAACTCTAAAAGCATTGACTTTGATAAGGGCATGGTCGCGGATGGCATCCGTGAGATTGAGGAAGAATACGGACCCGATGCGGCTTTGTATGCGAGGAGCATGTGCGGTGACCCGGCAGTCTCTGAACGCGAAAGCCGCAAGGCCGAATCTGCCATAGGTGAAGACATGGCAGAAATGATTGATGATATAACCTATGACCTATTGGACAGGTATGAAGACCTGCTTAAAGAACGTTCCATGAAGTTACGGGCACGGTTTGGTGACATCAACGCTTACGCCGCCGCGCTAGGGTATGATGCGGTCAGGGTTGGAAGTGACAAGGAACATGCCACCTACACAGTCATTCTCAATCGTACAAAGACCATCATCAAAGACAGCAGAAACCACAAGGATGAGGAGGATAGGGGCACCATTACATTCAGGCCCGGCAAGAACGGGAAGATAGACGCCATAAGGGAAGGACGCGCCATCGGGCACGTTTATACTGACGATTATCAATCCCCTGCCAGAGAAGACGACGATGACTGGGTGACCATCAAAGGCACGCACGTCCTGTTGAACGAGAACGGCGAGGCCATGAGCGGCGGAAAGCTAAAAGGCAAGTCGTTCAAGGAAGCGAAGAGCCAGAAGCGGGCACCTAAGAGCACTGCATCAAAGCCGGGTGGCCACAAGGTCGTAAACGGAAAGGATATTTCAAAGAACTACAGGGGTGACCCTGATATAGTTACCGTTATCCATAAGCAGGGGTTCGACGGTCTTCCCAAGGTTGTATCTCAGAAAGAGTTTGACGAAGCCGTGAAGGCAAGCGGCATGGTAGCACAACGTATATACATGGCGTCTGACCAGAAGACACTGGATGCCTACAGGGACGCCCTGTACGGCGGCGAGTTTTACGTGGAGTGTTACGGCGGGCAGGCTCTGGGGCAGGGCATGTATACAGCCTCAAGCTATACGGGGCAGATGACCGACGGTGTCAAAAAAGAAATACAGGGCTACCATGATAAGTACGAAGACAGCTTTAAGCAGGAAGGTACAAAGAGCCCTGTTTCCTATACCGAGACAATGACGCTGGACCCGAGTGCAAAGATTGTCGACTATAAAGAGGCCGAGAGTCAGTACTGGGGGACAATGAGCGTTGAGAAGAGAAGGAAGATTAGCCAGAACTGCATAGACGGGGAACTTGACAAGGTAAAGGAGCAGTACGGCGAAAAGGCGTATACATACACAAAGTATAATACGGACCCGGCTGGAAGCGGTGTGTCATTTAGCGAAATGGCAGAGGCCGCAGAATCCTTTGACGATAGTACGCTGGACAAACTGGAAGCTATCGGCAAGGGCATAAAAGAAAAGGCAGACGGGAAACTTGCCGAAGCGCTGGACCAGCTGGACAAGTCTTCCATGGCTATCAGGCAAAAGTTCATGAACATCGGCGTATATGCGGCGGCGATGGGGTACGATGCGATAAGGTATAACACCGAATACGCCACAAATCCTGATGAGATTTCCTACACTATTATCCTGAACAGGACCAAGACCATCATCCTTGACGGCAGGCAGAACAAGGATTCTGCTGAAGAAGGGATTATCACTTTCCGCCCGGCAAAAGACGGTAAGGTTGAAGCCATACAGGACGGCAAGGTCGTCGGCTGGGTATTGACCAATGACGTTCAGGAGACTAAAGCGGACAGCGAAGGCGAGTTTGATTTACAGCTTGAGTCAAAGCTTAGCAGGCTTGAGGACATCCGCAGGCGCAACAGGACTGATGCTTCTTTTGAAGACGAACCCATTGATGAACTCATTGATGACTTTGACATCGGTGATTATGACGAGGATTGGATAACCGTAAACGGCACGCATATACTCCTGAATGAAGAAGGCAAGGCGGTGAACGGCGGCGACCTTGAGGGAGAGGACTTTTCTCATGCGAAGAGCGAACCCACCATTGAACACCGTCCCACGCCAGAAGTCGGGAAAAGGAAGTTAACCGACTTTTTGCCGGTACATTCATACAGGGATACGAAAGCGTTTAAGGACGTAGCCGCCGCCCATAAAGAATCATGGGAAAAAGCCGATGAGCTGTGGGCTAAGCGCGAAGTACTTGAAGAAGCCATAAAGGCTGAGAGCAGGCCGAAGCCCAAAGATGAGTGGGACGAGGAAGATGAGTACCAGTCACTGATAGGGAAAAAGCCGAGGATATACACCAAGAAAGGGGAAAGGCTCAAAGAAGAATTATCAAAGGTCGAAGAAGATTGGCATAAGCAGAGAAAAGCTAGGGATGAGGCGTCGGAAAAGCTCGACAAGATGAAAGAGCAAGAACACAAGCGTCAGGTCGCGGCCTATAAGCCAAACAAGCTTAAAGACGCCAAGCAGGAGGATTATGAGGGCTTCACGCTTGACAAGACCAGCAATTCTTTCGGAGACGAATACCTTGAGAACGGCAAAGGCAGGATTGTAGAGATGTCTCCGAGGGAGTACCTTGAGCGGTGCGCCTATGAGATTTTCCACAACGGCACTATGGAAAGCACCATGGGTGCAGTTGATGAAAAGACCACGGACAAGTATGCCGAGCAGATGAAGAAGGGCGTGAAGTTCGACCTTCCATACCTGAACTACAAGGACATGGGACAGGAAGGGCGGCACAGGGCCGTAGCCGCGTACAAAGCCGGGATTGAAACGATACCGGTGCTCATCATCGGGAGACCGAACCGCAGTGACGGCGTAATCGGAGGAAAAGCCTACAAAGCGAAAAAACATGCGCCTATGACCCGAAATGGCTTGATGAGCAAGTTGTGGTTATGCGGAAACAAATATATTTCCGAGAAATTACTTGACTCTGTCTGCGGCAATGTTACAATCATTGTAGCGAGGGACATAGTACATTGCGACGAGGAGCCTGCTGAGTGGATAACCACTGAGAAGGGTGCGCATATCCCGCTGGATGAGAACGGGAAGGCACTGGGCGGCGCAGGCGGCTGGGCCAAAGGCAAGGACTTTTCTGAGGCAAAAACCGAGGAAAAAAAGAAGAAGCCCCGCAGAAGGTCCAAGATACGCCACGTCCACAAAAAACCGATATATGTAGTGCAGAACGGGAAGGCTTCCGTTATCACTACAGGTGGAAAGGGCACCACTGAGACAAAGGGACCTGCCCCTTCCGGGAAGCCAGAAGAGGCAAAGGGTACCGAAAAGCCAACAGAAGCTAAGGTTGAACCTGAGGCTAAGGCGCCTGAGACAAAGGCTGAGCCAGAAAGCAAGGCACCTAAGCCAGAGGAGCCCAAAAAAGAGGAACCAAAGCCAGAGGACAGCACTCCTGAGAAGAAGGAAGAAACGGACCCCTATAGAAAAGGCACCATAGATGACCCGTCCCCATACGGCGAGAACGTCCCGTGCACCGGGATGAAGAATACCGAGTGCGAGGATGACCATAAGGACCACTGGGTGGAAGTTGGTGTCAGTAGTCAGGAGGAGTATAACAAAAAGGCAATCGACTTTATAAAACAGCCTGTCGGGGGTGATATTGACGGATATCTCCGTAAACCGGCACCGGGAACAAGCATGAAGCCTGTTGTTGTTCGCTTCAATAGAAAAACGGGCGAGATTGCTTTTGGGATTCCGGGCAGTTTCTTCCTGAGTTACTATAAAGCAAAGTACAATAAAGAGACGGGCGAATCCAACCTGAGCAAGGCTAACGCATATTTTGACAGACTCAAACAAAGGGAGGGGTGACGTGATAAAGTACATGAGGAAAGACAGCCAGCATATGTGCCCTGTATGCGGGAAATACGAATTCCCCTATGATGGGTCTTTTGACACATGCGAGGTATGCGGCTGGGTTGATGACCCGATACAGCTTGAAGACCCGGACGAGGACCTGTGCGCTAACAGGGAGAGCCTGAACCAGTACAAGGCAAAGTGGAAAGCCGGGTGGAGGCCAAAAAGAAGAGGTTGAAAGGACAGTGAAAGCTGTCCTTTTTTTGTGGGGAAAACAGATGGACAGACTATCAATCGTTCTAAGTACAATACGGATACGTCGCTCTCTCAGGCGGAGGAGGATGGACGCCAAGGGCGGTTACGACGAAGAACCGGACAGCTGGATTACCCTTAAAAGCAATGGAGAACACGTGCCCCTGAACGCTCAGGGCGAAGCCATCGGTGGTGCGGGAGGCTGGGCGAAGGGCAAGTCCTTTGCAAATGCCAAGGTCGTCAAAAAGGCGAAGAAGGCCGTTGGGGCAGTTGCCTCCGCAGGGAAGGAAGCCGCTAGGACGGCACTTGCTACGGCGAGACAGAAATGCATAGACCTTCGTGATAAGTACATAAAGGCCCTGTATCTGAGAAGCGAATGGGAAGATGAAAGAAATCGGCTTCGATATAATGTTAATGCGCATCAGAAGGATATAGATGAAAAAGAAGCTGAAGTAAAAGAACAAAAGAAAAACATAAAGTCACAGGTTGGAAAGAAGACTCGTCAAGAGCTCGAAAAAGAGGCAGAAGAATCAAAGGACGCATACTACGATGCAAGGCTTGAGAGGGATACTTATCCTAAAGGGTCAGACGAATGGAAGGCAAAAGACGAAGAAGCCAATGAGCTTCTGGATAAATCCATTGAAGCGAGTATGCTGGCGCACGAGATGGAGACAATTTCAACCACGGAACGGTATATCAAGACAGCCAAAAACGAAAAAAAGAAGCTGGAAAAAGCACTTGCTGACCATGAAGCAAAGGGGGCCGGTGAAGAATACCGCAAGTTTTCAGAGGAGTATGAGGCGGCTGTAAAAGAACGTGACAATGCCGTTCTCAGTACTTTTAATACAGCCGATGAGTGCGAGACAGCGCAGGAAGTGACTGACTACTTGAGGGCAAAAGGCTACTTCAGGGGCGAGGGTGAAGACTCCTATGAGAGTGACAGAAAAATTGAAATCTCCAAAATGACAGACGCGAACGCGAAGGCATGCGCCGTAAGAATGGAGAAGATGATGCAGGACTATCCGGGGCTTAAAGGTGCACTGGGTGGGATAGACTGCCACGATTTTTCAAAGGAGCACGAAGACCTGACCGGCATCTATGGATTTGCGAGGGGTACGCATGTGAGTTTTGCACAGGGCTATTTTGGAGACCCTGAGAAAGTGCCCGAAGCATTCAGAGGTGATGTTTCCGCCAAGTATCAAAAAGACGTACAAAGTGGATACCATCCGAAAGGCACGGACCATGCTTCCATTGTTGACCATGAGATGGCACATGCCATAGAAAAGCTTATCAAGGCACGTGCGAAAGACAGCGGCATTGAGCTATTCGAAGGAAGTGTTGCCAACACAATCATGAAGAGGGTACAGGAGAAGCTGTACGGAAGTTATGACGCTGGCAAGGAAGGCGAAGTGAGATGGAAGGTCAGCAGATATGCCTCAGTGAACCAAGGCATAGACGAAGATGGCTGGGAGAATAAGAGCTATGGACGCAACACGGAATTCATAGCTGAAGCCATGGCAGAGGCGAGATGTTCCGACAACCCAAGCGAAGTTGCGCTGGCGGTCCGCGAGGTCATGGAAGACATGATGAAAAAGACGGGCATTATGTGACGGCTTATATGGCAGAAGGTAACAGACGGGGTGAGAGCCCTGTTTTTTTATGAGGAAAATCCCATGGACAGAACATCGGTCGATAACGCGCTTGCGAGGATACGCCATGCGCTTGAACAAAGGAAAGCCAAATGTGGGGGTGATATCACAGGGCGCGAGCTTGCACAGGACGCGTCACTTGATACACTGCACAGGCTACAGGGACCGGTTGACAAGCCGGTCCGGTGGATAACGCTAAGGAACGGGGTGCATATCCCGATAGACCGGAATGGCACGGCTATAGGCGGCGCTGGCGGATGGGCTGTCGGCAAAGATTTTTCGGAAACAGAGAGGATGAACAGCTAAAGGAGGCAGTATGGCACCAAAGTCACCTGAACAGATATGGGGGAACAAACTGGAAACAGTGGACCGGTACGGGGATGAGTACGATATTTTCAACCTGCGGTTAAAGCCCTCAGCAACAGACAAGGAGAAAAGGGACTTCGAGGACTACGTCATGAATGAGTCGGGCGGTGCATACTACCTTGCCAAGGACCATCCAAAAATGACTGACCCCTACTACACGTGGGAGGGGAAAGTCGTCGAGAGGGCGTCGCTTGCGGGACGTTCTATTCCGACCGTATAGGTGGAAAACATGGAAGAACTGATGAAGGTCTTAAAAGGAGAATCTGATGAAACCGGGAACAAGCGAAGCTGGATGGGTAGATTGGTTCTTTGCCGAGTGGAAGAGGGTGTGCGATGCGATGCGCGGAGTCAGCAAAAAGGACAAGTCTGCGGATGACGATAGTGAAACGGTCGATGAACCGCGTGTCCTTTGAGCCGTTCAGAATGCCCCAGAAAGCGTTTTAAGCCATGAATGGTATAGATTATCAAAACAGGGCGGAAAACGCCATACAGCCAAAATTTGGGCGCAAGAAGCGTATCCGTAGCAGGTATGCCCCGCGCTATCCCTACACTGCGGAACGGGAGTACCGCCGCATCAACAGGGACTATGTTCAGGCCCTTCAGAAGCAGGTGGAAAAACAGCTTCCGTACATCCTGAGGGCCTACAAGAGGCAGATGCGAAAAGACACCCGCGAGGACGGCATATCCGACTTTCTGTCGTTTCTAAAGAACAAGGTGTACGGCATGGCATCCGCACTGGCAAGGTCCATTGCAAGACTGCACCTTGAAGAAAAGATAGGGAAAATCGGCAGGATGGTACAGGACAGGTCCATCGCCGAGTGGAGACAGGCGATAAAGGATTCACTGGGTGTGGATGTCCCGGATGACGACTACAGGGGCGGGCAGTATGAGCAGGAGATACAGAGGTGGATATCGGAGAACTTCAACTATATCCGCAATATCCCCATGGAAACACTCCTAGAGATAGAGAACCTGATAGCGGATGCATACAGGGGCGGCGTGGATATAGACGACCTTGAGTACGAGATACTAAAGCGTCTTGAACAGAGAATGAACCGTGGGCAGTTCGCGGCGGTGGATTCGATATCTTCCCTGAATGCGCGGATGATGAAGATGTATCAGCAGGCGGCAGGCGTAAAAAAATACGTCTGGATATCATGCCGTGACGACAGGGTAAGGCCATGCCACAGGACATTCGATGGGAAGACCTTTTCGTGGGATGACCCGCCTGATGACTGGTACATGACAAAGTCAAGGGGCCGCGTATATACGGGCAAAAAGTATAACCCCGGAGAGGCGCCGGGATGCAGGTGCTGTGCCGTGCCCGTGTTCGAGAAAGAGACCTTTAAAACGCCGAAGTGAGGTGACTGACGATGTTTGATGAAAAGCTCATGTATAAGAGCCTGAAACGCATAAGGAAGTCGCTCGCAGGGCGCATGGACGGGGGCGAAGGCTCAGGCAACTGGGGCCACGCAGGCCGTCCCGGAGAAGTGGGTGGAAGCGCTGAAGGCGGTGGGAAGCACAACCGCCAGAAGGATTTTCAAGACAACTTCACATCTTTTAGCAGGGAACGCAAAAAGGCGGCACAGGTGCACGCGCTCAGTGCCGGTGACCTGAAGGCGGCACAGGATAACTGGGATGTCATCATCGTGGACAGCGAAGGGAACCACTACCGCAATACCATTGGCACGAACTTTTTCTGCAAGGAAACGGGTAAGATACGCAAGTTCAAGGAAGGCGAGTCCGTCAAGGTCATCATTCCAAACAGCATGAACCCCAATTACAAGGTGACCAAGGATGACCGCAACGCCATGAAGCTGAGCCGCACGCAGATGGACAAAGCGTTTAATCCCGATACAAGAAAGGAAGCGGACGACAAGTACAGGGCACAGTCCGGTGAAGTCTGGAACAGCTGTCCTCAGGGCACAAAAGATGCATTGGTAGGCTACACGTCAAGCGGATACAAGACCATAAACAAGAGCCTGCGCGGGGCCGACAGCGATACGACCAGTCTTACGCAGAAGAGGATAAATGCCATTACAAAAGCAATCAATAAATCTGAATTCAAAGAGGACGTGGTCCTTTACAGGGGCATTGACGAGGAGGCGGCAGAGAAGATGCTGGGGCTCCCAAGAGGCTACTTAAACCCTGACAAACACATGCGGATGTCCAACATGAACCTTGTCGGCAGGATAGGCACGGACGACGGCTTCATGAGCTGTGGCTCTTCTCAGGGCACCGGGTTCAGCTTTAAAAATGTATCACTGGAAATCATGTGCCCGAAAGGCACGAAGGGCTTGTATGCAGAACCGTTCTCAGAGATGGGGAATGGTGATACTGACTGGGACGGTCATTCCCCTCAGAGCGACTTCTCCCGTGAGTGTGAGACGATTCTTCAAAGAGGTACGACCTTGCAGGTCATCGGGTATGAGATGACTAAGGCAAACGGAACAGTGAAGCACAAGATAAAGGTAGCCGTCGTGAGGCAGGACTACGCAAACTCAGAGTACGAAAAGGTGATGGCTAAGAAGAAGCCCAAGAAGAAGTCTGCGTGAGGGAAAGACAATGGAATTATCAAAGAAAATTCAACTGATACGAATACGGCACTCACTCAGACGCAGGCGATTTGACGGCGGTGAGGGGTCTGGGAACTGGGGCCATGCTGGACGCCCGGGTGAGGTCGGTGGCAGTGCAGAGGGTGGCGGAGAACACAACCGCCAGATATCAAAGGAAGGGCACTTTACGTCGTTTTCAAAGAAACGAAGAGACAGCGCGAAGACCCACGGCCTGACGATGGATGACATTAAAACGGCAAAAGCTGATGCTAATGTGAAGATACTTTATGGCGGGAAATTATATCAGTCTTTTCAGGAGGGTAATTACTTCAAGTGCAGTGAAGACGGAAGCATGCTTCACATTGATGATTTCAAAAACAATATCGGCAAAGACGTGCGGGTATTTATCCCGAATTCAATGAACCCCAACTTCAAGTTTACCAAGGACGACAAAGCCGCCATGGCAATCAATCAGCAGAAAATGGGGAAAGCATTCAACCCGGATACGAAGAAGAAGGCTGACGACAAGTACAGAGCACAGGCTGGAAGGGTCTGGAATGAACTTGACGAGGACACCAAGAGTGACCTGTACAGTTACACGCAGACTGCGTACACATATATGAATGACAGTCTGAGGTCTGGAAATGTAAAGACACCCGAAATAAACGAGAAGATAGACAGAGTCACCAAAGCACTGGATAAATCTGAATTCCAAGAAGACGTGGTCCTGCGCAGGGGCATTAACAGGCAAGCGGCAGAGAAGATGTTTGGGCTTCCCAAGGGATATTTATCTCCCGACAATCATACATCAGAGTCCAATATATCCATGGTTGGCAGAGTGGGTACGGACGACGCATTTGTCAGTACCGGAGCCTCAGAAGGAACTGGGTTTAATTCAAACGTAAGTATGGAGATATATGTCCCAAAAGGCACGAAGGGGATGTACGTTGAACCTTTCTCAAGTCACGGGCTAGGAGACAAGCGCTCGTGGGATGGGAAATCGAAGCAGAAATACTTCTCATCAGAATGTGAAATTATTTTACAGAGGGGGTGCACATTCCAAGTCATCGGGCATGAAATAGCGACGGATGAATATGGTGGTAAATACCATAAGCTGAAAGTCGCCCTGATAAGGCAGGACCCTGAAGAATCGAAATACTCGAAGAAGCGGGCAAAGACTTCGTGACAGGGTTATTGACACTTCCATGTGCCATGATACGATAGAGGCGCAGTAAGTGACCTTATATGGGAAGGGGAGAAGATATGGCAACGGATAAGAAAAAGGCAAAGGTAAACCCGAGGCTTGCACCGGATGCGGTAAGCCCGCTCAGGTTTCCTGAAGTGGACAAGGTGGTCTGTAAGGACTGCATGTACAGGGCAAAGGACATAGGCAAGGGCAAGGATGCCGTGAACGGCGCGGTACTGGGTACGTGTGATGCGTACACCATAAAGCCGCCGTCCATACTGCTTGACGGTAAGGACTGCATGTACTACCTGCGCGAAGACGATGATGAATGAGACGGGAACGCCCGTCGAAGGAAGGACTAGCTGATGAGGCTGGTCCTTTTTCATTGCATGAAACGGGAGCAAACACATGATAAGCAGAAAAAGCATGGAGAAAAGCATTCTAAGGATACGCCGCTCCTTGAAGAAAAGACGCTTTGATGGTGGTCCCGGGTCAGGCAACTGGGGGCACGAGGGGCGCCCGGGGGAAGTGGGCGGTTCAGGCGAAGGTGGCGGTAAGCATAATCGCCAGACAAAAAAAGAAGGCGGTTATACATCTTTTTCGCAAGAACATTCAAAAGCAATAAAAGAAGCTGAAAAGGCGCGCAAACAGCTTGCAAAGCCGCACGGGCTCACACAAGAAGATATGGACAAGGCTAAAAAAATCACAGGCTCGAAAATCTTCGTGGGAGATGAAATCTTTGTTCGCGAAAAACATGGCTGGATGCGTGAAACAACCGGTACCAGTGCGCCGGGGTTCTTTATGAAAGAGTTTATTGGCCAAAAAGCACGTGTCGTCATTCCAAAAGACTCAGGGGAGATAAAAAACCCAAACTATAAGCTTACAAAGGAAGACAAAGCCACTATGGCCATGAGCCTTCAGAAGATAGGGAAAGCGTTCAACCCTAAGGACGTGAATGAAGCGGACGATGCATATAGAAAACAGGCGGGAGAGGTCTGGAAACAAAGCCCAGAAAAAACAAAGAGAAGTCTAAATTGGTATACCGACCTTGGCTACAGGATGGTTAACAGCACTATTAGAGAAGGAGAAGCGGATTACGGGGGCATGAGTGAGCCGATTGACGAAATCACAGAGGCACTGAATAGGTCGGAATTCGATAGAGATGTTGTGCTTCATAGGGGGTTAAGCAAAGACGGTGCAGAGAAATTGTTTGGACTTCCTAAAGGATATCTGTCGGGAAGTGTATCAGAAGAGAATATTTCCATGGTCGGGCGCATTGGCACAGATGATGGCTTTGTCAGTACGGGCGCCGCTGTAGGAACAGGATTTTCCACACTATCACATGTTAGCCTTGAGATATTTGCACCGAAAGGCACGAAGGGATTGTATTGTGAGCCTTTTTCCAAGAATGGATTAGGGGACGGGTTCGACTGGGATGGGGAATCAAGCCAAAAAGCCATTTCCCCTGAGTGCGAAATCCTTTTACAGAGAGGATGTACGTTCCAAGTCATAGGACATGAGATAGCGGTAAATGAACTGGGGATAAAGCAACACAAGTTGAAGGTTGCCCTGATAAGGCAGGACCCTGACGCTTCAGAGTATTCCAAAAAAAGGAAGCAAACGGAGTGATACGAATAGAAAGTGGGGGATGAAAGGTGGTCAGGATAAAAGCCATAGAGAAGGATATAAAGCGTATCAGGCGTTCCCTACATAACCGCAGAATGGACGGGGGGCCGGGTTCTGGTAACTGGGGGCATGCAGGGCGCCCCGGGAAGATAGGTGGGTCTGAAGAGGGCAACGGAAAGCATAATCGCAAGACAAGTGGCAAAGACCTTACGGCTATCAGCAAGAAGCGCAAGGAATCCATGAAGGCGCATCCTCTGGGGAAGCAAGAGATTGTCACTGCCAGTAAGAGTGCCGATGTCATCATCCTTGACGGGGATGGGAAACACTTTACTGTTCACGACGCAGGCAAAATGACTTTTGCCTGCAAGGAAACAGGCGAAATAAGGAAGTTTGAGCCGGGCCAGACAGCAAAGGTGTTATTGCCCAGCAAGTCTAAAACGAACCACGAGCTCACCCGTGATGACAAAAAGGCAATGGGCATTACCACGGAAACCTTTACAAAGGCAGAAGTGGCAGAAACCAGAAAAGACGCTGACAATAGATATCGTTCCAAAACATCAAAGATATGGCAGGAGTGCACGGACCAGCAGAAGGATGCACTGTTTGAATATACTAAATTTGATTACGAAGATATAAACGGTGCTCTTAGAACCGGTGAAGCTGATGACTACTATGTGGCCCAGAAAATACAGGACATTACCGAAGTTTTGGACAAGTCGGTAATAGAAAAGGACACTGTTTTCTTCAGGGGAATAGAATGGGGAGGCGCTGAAAAAATGTTTGGACTCCCGGAGGGGTGTCTGGCACGCACGGACAAAGAGGACATATCGTTAGTAGGACGTATCGGGACAGACAACGGCTTTATGAGCTGTGGCGCCGCAAGGGGCACGGGTTTACATGATTTTGTTGACATGGAGATACTTGCACCTGCTGGCACTAAGGGTCTGTACTGTGAGCCATTTTCAGCACACGGGTTCGGCGACCGCAGAGGCTGGGATGGAAAATCCGGGCAGGATATGATTTCAAATGAATGTGAAATGCTTCTCCAAAGAGGGTGCACGGTGCAGGTCATTGGGCACGAAATAAAAAAGGATGAAAAATACGGAATAAAATATCATAAGCTCAAAGTCGTAATCATCAGGCAGGAGCCGGGTAAATTCAAGTACACGGGAGGATAAGGGCCATGAACAACAGCGCGAAAGTGAAGATAGCCGCCATCCGTGTGCGTCAGGCAATGAGAGACAAGCTTGAACAGAAACATTCGGAAACGCATATAAAAGGCAAAACCAGAATTGACACCACAAACGGATATGCTATAATAATAGAGGATGAGAGGGACATTGTCCGTATACGGCATGACCTCAGGAAAAGGCGATGTGACGCAAAGGGCGGGCCATATACCACGGAGCCCGACAGCTGGATAACCTTAAAGAGCAACGGCGAGCACGTACCTTTGGATGAGAACGGCGTGGCCATAGGGGGCGCCGGTGGATGGGCCAAGGGTAAGAGCTTTTCAAACGCTAAGAGGACTTCCAAAAAGAAGGCTGGCGCAGGAGAGGACAAGCCATCAGGCGGGACTACTTCATCGGTAAAAGCAGAACTTAAAACAGCCGCAAAGAAGGAGTCCGATAACTGCCGTGATATACTGCAAAAGATAAATGCGGCACGAGAATTGGAAGGAAAGGATATCGAAGCCGAGAGAGCGGATGTAGAGGACAAACTTTCGAAAACCGAAAAGAAAGCAAAATCTATCCAAAAGAAGCTTGATAAGGCTGAAAAGATTCTGGAGGGGCATAAGACAGACAAGACAAACGATGAGCTTGAAAAGATATGCCGTGACACAAAAACGGAATGGATGCAACTGGAGACATGGATGATGTTCCATGAGCATGAAGCAGACGCAGAAGAGGCCAAGAAGAAACGTGAACGGCTGGAGGCAGTAAAGAAAGAGAGAAATGAGGCGCTTACAGAGCTTACTTCGCGAATGAACGTCGAAGAATTTAAAAGCGACTTGGATAAAGAAAACAGGGAAGTAGCCTTCCTTAAAAAGAAAAAAGATTTGATAGAACAGCACGGGCAGGGCAAGAGCATTGACTCATGGACTTTCGAACAAGAATATGAAGAAGCGGCAAAGGCCAGAAATGAAGCTGTGCTGAAAGCGTTTGGTTCTGCAAGTGAATGCGAAACGTCGGAAGAAGTAACTGATTACCTCAGAGCAAAAGGTTTCTTTGGAGACCAAAATAAAAGCGTTTTATTTAACGATTTAGGCGTGGACATCTCCAAGATGAAGCCTGAAAACGCAAAGGCTATGGGTGCGCAGGCAGAGAAATTCTTTGATGACTTCCCATTTCTCAAGGGAAAACTTAGCGGAATGGACTGCCATGATTTCTATGAAGACCAGAAGACAGACCATAGGGACTTTAGTGGAACATATGGGTATGCCTATGGTACGCACCTGAGTTTTGCGGAAGGGTTTTACGGGAATCCCGCAAATGTTTCCGCAAAGTATAGAAATAATGCAAAAAAGGCGTATGAAAAGGACGTTTCAAGCGGGCACCATCCCAAAGGCACAGACTTCAAGTCTGTTATTGACCATGAATTTACGCATGCCATGGAGAAAGTCATCATGGAAGCCGCTAAATGGAAGGGTATATACTTCGATGATGGCAGACTTTCCAACACTGTCATGAAACGTGTGCAAGAAAAATTGTACGGCAGTTACTCAAAGGCAAAAGAGCAGGAAGTCAGAGAGTCGATAAGCAATTATTCAGGAAATAATAGGGGATGCCAAAAAAGCTGGAAGACAGGAAAAATCAAGGAGATTGCGTCATATGGCAGAAATACTGAATTCCTTGCGGAGGCAATGGCGATGGCAAGGTGTTCAGACACCCCGAATGAAGTGGCTTTGGCAGTGCGTGATGTAATGAATGAGATTATTAAGGAGGTTGGGCTAGGATGATAGGAATGGCTCCTCAGACGAGATGGGGGAAGAAACTGGCAGTTGTTGATAAGCGCGGACCTGTGGATGACACATTCAACCTCAGATTAAAACCAACAGCTACCGATGAAGATAAGCATTCGTTTGAGTGTTATGTCATGCAGGAAATGGCAGGGCAGTACTTTCTCAAAGAGGACTATCCCGACATGAAAGACCCATATTACACGTGGGAAGGGAAGGTGGTAGAGCGGTCTTCCCTGAAAGGACGTTCCATACCGCTTGCGGAAAAGGTACCACCGCCGACATTCTGACAACATTGTAAAAGAAGGAAAGCGGGGTATCGGCCCTGCTTTTTTAGTGGGGCAGACCTATGGACAGATTATCAATGGACCGGTCCCTTGTGCGGATAAGACATTCGCTTCGGAAAAGACGGATGGACGCCAAGGGGACCTATTCAGAGGAGCCAGACAGCTGGATTACTCTCAAGAGCAATGGGGAACATGTCCCGTTAAACTCCCAAGGCATGGCGATTGGCGGCGCAGGGGGCTGGGCAAAGGGGAAAGATTTTTCCCGGGCGAGGTCCACTAAAAAGGCGACCGGCAAGGCCAGTGTACCAAAACTCGTCAAGGGCGCGGGAGTAAGCCCTGAGTACAGGACATCGCTAGAAAATGTCGAAAAGGGCATTCGAAGCAACAAGACGGAGTCGGCTTATGTCATAGAGGCAGATGGGAACGTCCTGTTCAAGGAGAGCCAAGGACATAAAAGCCAAGTGGCGTTCACGGCGGAGCAGGTGGCGAAGATGAACGGGGCGAACCTGACGCACAACCATCCGAGCGGGACCACGTTCAGCACAGAGGACCTGAACCTTCTTGTACATGCGAACCTTGCTTCCATTCGCGCCACTTCCGATAAAGCGGACTATGAACTTGCGCGCATGGACGGTGAATTCCCAGAGTCTGAGTATTTCGCGCAGGACTATGCGTATGCGCAGGCAAAACACAAAAATGATGTGGACAAGGAATACTTCCCTATCGAGAAGCTGTACATGGAAGGGCTTCTCACGAAAGACGAATTCGACAAGGAATGCGACCGTTTGAACGGCAAGCTTGGTGAGATGAGGGACAAGTGGTTAAAGGAAAAAGCACAGAAGTACGGATTCCAGTATACGGTGACAAGGAGGTGATTGAGTGCCAAAGACAAAGGACGGCGGGTTCTTTTTGGATGAGACCAAAGCGAATACACCCAGATACCCGTTGAACATGCCCGACGAACAGGACAAAGAAAAGAAGAACAAGGACGGCAAGGGCTGTGACAAGCCCAAGGGAAACAAGAAATAAACAGCTTAAAAGAGCATCGGCAGGTCCGGTGCTTTTTTGTTGCCCAAAATCAGGGAGGGAAAGCCTATGAAAGGTGCTATCAGGGGGCGTGATTCTCCCCCATGCAACTGCGAACGGACCCAGCGGTGAAAGGAGAATGCAATGACGAACGAAGATGTGATTATCAACCTGAGCCAGCAGTTGGAGGCGGCGGCGGAGCGGATAAAGGAACTTGCCGAGGGCATTACCGCCATGCACGAGGTAAGACCTATGGTCTGCGAAAACTACGAGTCCTTCCTGCTCGATGAGGTGGCGCACGTCCAGATACTTGCGCTCGACCTCACACAGGTGGTGACAGAGGGTGACGCCGATAACGTCGACGAGGCTTTCGGCCCGGGAGAGCTGACGGACGTTTTGGGCGAAGATGAACCGGACGGCCCACCGGGGGAGGAAGATGAATGAAACTCAAGAGGGTCATTAGACTCGACAGCATGCCGATAACAAGGGCTTCCTTTACGCCAGAGGGATTCCTTATGGACACTCCTATACTGACTTGCACGGGCATTTTCGAGTACTCGAACCCGGACGGGTCCGTCCGAAAGGAACTCCGCCTCCCCGAGGAGGTATTTTCAAAGGAAAGCCTTGCGTCTTATGAGGGGTCCCCCATCATCATAAGCCATGACGCGGGACTCATCACCAAGGACAACGTAGCCGAGAACGAGATAGGGACCATCCTGAGCAAAGGCTTCAAGGACGGGGAGAACGTCCGCGCCAAAATCGTCATCCACGACACGGATGAGATGAAGGCAAGCGGGCTCAAGGAACTCTCTCTTGGCTATAACCTTGACCTTGATGAGACACCGGGCGTGTGGAACGGTGAAAAATACGACGCGATACAGCGGAACATCCGTATCAACCACCTTGCCCTTGTTAGGGAGGCGAGGGCAGGAGAGCAGGCCCGGCTGAACATAGACGGCAAGGGCGCAGAAAAGAAAGGAGTATCAGTAATGGGATACAGGAAGACAACCAAGACCAGAACCAAAGGCAGAGTCAGACGCGTCAGACGCGCTGACGGCATTCTGTCCCCTGATGAGCTCAAGGAGGCCATCAAGGAGTACAGAGCCCGCCATCCCGAAGCGGGACAGGGGGGCAATACCGACGAGGATGAGGAACTGAAGGACCTGAACCTTCCCCCTGTCACAGAGGACGAGGATGATGTCACCCCTGAAGAGGAGATGACCGAGGAAATCCGCGAGAAGATGCAGGCCAAGGCCGACGCCGAAGAGGACGACCTTGCACAGGCAAACGAGACTATCCAGCATCAGGACGAGGATATCCAGACCCTTCTGGACATCATCGACACTCTGCTGGCCGAGCGCGACTTCAAGGGCGCGAAGACCGATGAGGGCGAGGAACTGCCGCCTGAGGAAGAGAATCAGGACGACGAGGATGCGGACATCCCCTTCACCAATGAGCAGGAGAATCAGGATGAGGACGAGGAAGTCGACCCCACTCTGGCAGAGGACGAGGACGAGGAGGAAGACCCGGCCCTTGTCGAGGACGAGGACGAGGAGCTTGACCCCTATGCTGAGGACGAGGACGAGGAGCTTGACCCCTACGCAGAGGACGAGGACGAGGAAGTCGACCCTGAGCTTGCTGAGGACGACGCAGACGAGGACATTCCCGTGACTACCGAGGCCGAGGCCAAGGTCATGAATGCAGACTCCATCGACAAGATTGTCCGCACCCGCGTGAAGCTTGGCATCGTCGCCGAGAAGCTCCACCTTGACGGCCTTGAGAATATGCCCCTGCGCGCGGCCAAGAAGGCGGTCATCCGCATGGTCCGCCCCAACATCCGTCTGGATGGCAAGGGCGACACCTACATCAACGCAATGTTCGACCTTGCGTGTGATGATGTGAAGGCACGCACCAGAAAGGACACCCGCTTCCAGAAGAAGCAGATGTTCAACCGCGACTCCCGCCGCGCCGTTTCCCGCAGAAGGGGCAACTCTGCCGAGGACGCACGCCAGCGGATGATTGCGCGCCGCCAGAAGAAGAGAAGCAAATAATCAAGTAAGAGGAGGTCCAGAAATATGAGTGCACAGACTGCTTACAGATATTCCACACCCCTTGGCGTACCGGGCGGCATCGTCGACCTTGCGCCCTATGCCATCGACACCCTCAAGAATGAGGAAGAGAACGGCGTCATGACCTTCGGTATCGCGGTCGTTTCCGGTACCGCGAAGGGCGTGCAGATTAAGAAGCCCGTTTCGGGTTCCACTGCCGCCGACTTCGAAGGCGTCGCCACCAACAACCTGACTACTGAATATGACCTTGACGGAAAAATCCGCATCCTCAAGGGTGCCCCGGTTGGCATCATGAGATATGGCCGCGTCTACTGCCGCGTCGCGGACAATGTGACCCCCGCCTATGGCGATGCGGTCTACTTTATCAAGTCCGGTGAGCAGGCAGGATATGTCACCAACAGTTCCACCGGCACCGTTGCCATCAAGGCGCGCTTCCTTGGGACCGTTGACGAGTCGAACCGTGTTGCCGAGGTTGAGCTGTTCAATCAGGCACAGGCGTAATGAAGGGAGGCGAAAGCTATGGCTAAGAGAAGACACACATCCTACGACAGGGCTGATATGAAAGCCCTCCGCAATTCCGGTATTCCCGCAACCATCATGGCCTCTGCGGGCACAAGATTCGACAGCGCGGACGACGCGTCCGTGTTCTTCGCACGTGAGCTGGACCACGTCAAGGCTCAGTCCTATGACGTTGAGTATCCCGAGCTCACCGCTCTGTCCCTGTTCCCTCAGACTTCTGATGCGGACGAAGGCGCAGAGACCATTACCTACTACACCTACGATAACGTCGGTCTGGCAAAGGTTCTGGACAACTACTCCACGGACCTGCCCAGAGCTGATGTCATCGGCAAGCCCAGCTTCGCTCAGATTAAGTCTATCGGCGACAGCTACGGCTA
>AUXO012774246.1_pt1 | contig 22440 bp, 42 predicted proteins | sample 768731 | NCBI WGS metagenome assembly AUXO01 (sample SAMN02715735, study PRJNA202380) | gut metagenome | biome: sheep rumen | host: Ovis aries | place: New Zealand: Palmerston North | reverse complement strand
CAGCCGTAGGCTTTGTAAAACTCAGCCATTTGTTTTTTGCTGTCTTTCTCGATAAAGGTTTGTGCATCCATTTCATTTAGTTTTTATGTTCAATTCTATAACCGAATTAAATTAGTTTTTACCTCGCCAATATTCTATTTTGAATTAAGTGAAGATTGATGTTTTCCGTATTGATTGATAATGTCGTAACTTTCCCACTCATCCACCGTATAGCAATGTTCAATCGGGAAATAAGGCACGTTTTCGTCACGCTTCATAACGTTGGCAATAAGCCTGTCATCCTTTACTTTCAACAGAATGTTGTATTCACCCCATCCCCGTTTTCGAGCGTATTCACGGGCTTCCAATGTTGATGTTTCAGCAACACGTTCAAAACGTTCCTCCGTATCAAAATGCTGTTTCGCAAGATACATTTCAATCTCACCACGGCTTTCAAGCCTGTCCATGATTATGGAATAGTCGATGAGAATATCACCCGAATGTTGCTTCATGTAATTGGCAAGCACAGACAGGAAAAAGTTAATCTTTTTAATGGTTTCAAGTTTCATATTGCTATGTGTTTTAATTAATTATAATCTTCTTCACACATGGCTGCTATTTCCTGCAGTCCTGCTTCGTTGATGTACTCCCAATCTTCATTACTGAACTCACCCATGCTGCCATAATATTCTTGAATTGCCCACACAATACCTTCATCCCAACGATAGGTAGGAAGTCCAATATATTCTTTGCGTTTACATTCGATGAACTCACGCAAATTCATTTCTTTACCGTTTTTCCACATAGTATTTTAATTTTTAATTCATTTTTATAACCGTAGTTTCTTCAAAATCTCCTTGTTAATTTATGTTAAAATTTAATTAAAATTACCTCACGAATTTATATCTTTTCACGAGGCAAAATTAAATTAAAAACGGTTACATATACGAGGGAAGCTATAGCAAAAAACAAACGCCCCCTTTGAGGTAGGGAGCGTTCCTATTGAAACATAAAAACTAAACATTCAATTTTCCGTCTAAGTATGCCTGCCGAGCTGCAGCTTCGAGTATGGCCGTGCCATCGTTGGTGATGCTATCATTGTTGTCCTCATAGATAGCCTCAATCCGTTCCTTTTCCATTTCGTAGTTGTGCATGGCTTGGCGGATGTCGTCAAGGATATATTCGTTATTGTAGAGGTACATTACCCCTGTCATAACCTGTATTACACCCTTATTATCTTCTTCACAAATCTCTGTCAGTTGCTGTGTGCCTGCATTGTCGGTTTCGTGATAGAAGGTGATTACTGATGATGGGATTTCAATGTAACAATTGCCAATCTTGTTTTCACGGCTGGAATAGTGTATATCAAAATACCGCAAATCACCTTCAACACCTACTCGAATAGTATTGTTGTCAAGGTTGATGTTGGATACCTTATACCAATCCGACGGCGAGATTTTGGCAATAGCCTTGTTGATTTTCTCAGCGAGTTCGTTATATTGGACTTTAAGGCTATTTTTTTTCCATGCCTTGTTGTCGTTAAACCTGTCACGAATGCTAAGGAGCGACGAATGTATTTTGGCAAGTTTGCCTGTCCTGTAGATATCAAGGCAACCCTTAATTTTGTTTTTGATTATGGTAATGGTGTAACTACGCAGCATCCTATCAAATTCCCCTGTCGAGTGCAAATTGTCAAGGGTACATTCCCTGCGAAGATGGCCATACACATAATCGATGTAATTATCGATTAGAATGTATTTTGTCAGCAAGTCTTTCTTATATTCTCCCATCTTGTTTAGTTTTTATGTTCAATACTATAACCAAATTAAGTTAAGAATTACCTCGCAAATTAATTGAGAACCCGATTAAAAATATCAACAATTTCAACCTGCCAATCGAGAGCGACATCATCGAGTTCAATAGGCTCAGCCATTCCGTAGATTTGAACCCATATAATACCCTCGTGGTCTTGGAACATAGAGGTAACTTCGGGCTTCTCTAATTCGGATAGCCCCATTGCCCCGCCCTGCAAGGTAAGGTGAACTTCTTTCTGCTTCTCTTCGCTCGTGTCCATAAGGTTACGAGAAAGGTAATGACGTATGCTTTCACGCAGATTGGTCTCGTCGTCATGCAGTTTATTGTATTGAACAGCGATTTGCTCGGCGGTTTTGTTATTGGTATTCATATACTTATACTCATTTGAGTAGTTAATGTTTTTTTTTTATCGGATTAAATCTTCATCCTCATAATCACCCAAACACACGCAGTCGGTTATCGTGTCAATGGGAATTGGAAAGTCGGCAGAAACAGCATTGGAAAGATGCTTTTCATATTTAACCAACGCTTCATACATATTATCGGCTACAACACGTTTGGTTTCGTAGTCGTTGTTTTTGATTTCGTAGAGTTTCATTGCGTTGTGTTTTTATATGTTTTAGTCAAAATCAAACCTCTCACCCTTGAAACACTCCATAGTCATCTTCCTGTACCATACGGTGTGGTTCTCGTTAAGTTTCGGCAGTCTGTTTATCAATCTCCCATAGATAGAAGCAACCTGTAGGTTCAGCACCTCACCATCCCACGCTCCAGCGCCTTCCACAAAGTGTGTGGAGTAGTCATGCAGTGTCAGTCCTTCAACTTTGACGTGGAGTGCTATCTGCCACTTCTTTTCTCCGTATTCTATTGGTTTTGTAACCGATGTACGGTATATAACACCGTTACATTCAACGTCTTTCTTCCAAACGATTTTCGTGCCCATAGTTCAATAGATTTTCATATTCTGTTTTTTAATTGTTTTACACCTTTATAACCCCTTTTTCTTACGAATTGCCTCATGAATTTGAAAGTTTTTTTGCTAAAAATCATTTAACATTTTTTGTGAGGTAAAAATGGCTGTCATTTGGTTACATATACGAGAGCAGGATTACAATAAAAAAAGCCACCGACTCGTCAGTCAGTGGCCCACCATTTAGGTTCTCGGCACCTCTATTTTTCTTCGATATACGTTATCTTTGCGGTGTAGTGGTCGCCTTTGCTCTTTGCGGCCTTGCCGTTGTTATAGACGGGTTTTAGGATGTTGGTGTTCTTAACCTTTGTTGCAAGGTCGTTAAGACTATGAGCCGCACAATAATCTTCACATTCAATTACAATTTTTACTGACATGGTTTTCTCCTTTCTTGTTAGTTAAGGTCAGCAAGTTGATACACGCCTTTCTTAATGAGTTTCGTTCTTTCGGGTTTGGTGTTACCGAGATACTGATTGAGGTACTTTTCAGTGGTTTGTGACTGACGATAGCCTTTGTCAAGGGTCACACAACCGCGTTCATCAATCATGGCAATGATGGTTTCGTAGGATTTGAAGATAGACCTACGGCCTTTGTTCGTCAGCATTTCTACCACGATTTGATTAGGCACTGCGTCACCTGACCGAGTGGAGCGCATGTTGTAAACGTTGATTTTCGTCTTTTTGTTGATTTGATGTAATGGGTTCATGCTGTTGTTTGTTTTAAATTAAATTCAATTTTATAACCGAATTCTAGTTATAATTACCTCGCTATTTTTACCTTTTAACGATTGTTAAGGATTTCACGATTGGCAAGCAGTTTTCAATTTATTTTTTCCTTAACTTTTTACACAAATTGTACCGTTGGCTATCTCACTCTTCAGACTATCAATGAAATAGGCCAGCCCATCGGCATAATTTTTCATTTCGTCCCAACTTGTACGGCTTTCGATTAAGTCCTCGGGGCTGTGCTCCCTAACGGTGCAATAGGAAAGGTCGCTGTCATACTCAAGTTCAGCGTATGCAAGCCGTTCAATGCAGTTTTCGGGCTTACCGTCGCAATGATAAGAATATTCAGTGTATAATCTATCTTTTTCATTGTCGTTGAAATAGTCATTTATCGATACCTCGGTTCCGTTGGCCTTAATCCAATTATTAAGGGCTTCCTCGCGTTTCTTACCCTTTAAGGTGTTGTCGTTCACAACGGCTCGAAAACCTTTGTCGTTATAGTCGTATTTATAAATCTTAATCATGATGATGTGTTTTTAATTTAATTTCAATTTTATAACCGAATTAAATTTAATTTCGCCTCGTTAATTTTAGTTAATTTTTACTTATTAAAATCCCATCCACTTTCATGTTTCAGTTCAGCCACCATGTAGGACAGCAGGATTGAATAAGGCACGCCCACCGCGTATGGGTAATAGTGTTCACCCTCCTCATCATAAAGGAGAATACAGTCGTCGCCTACCAATGAAACGTTGTTTACTAAGTGATTTTCGGCCTCACAGCCAAACCTCAAGACGGTCATTGTAAGGTCGTCGTCGTTGTCTGCATCGGTGAAGTGCAAGGTGTTGTCCTTGCAGGTTTTAAGGATTGATATTACCTTTTCCTCGGCCATGTGACTAGCCAAACGCTCTGCAGCGATAATATCAGCCGAGTCGTCAATAAGGCATTCAATTTTGTATTTTGACAGGTTGCTTTCGCGGTCGTTGTTCATGGTATTGCGTTTTTAATAATTTGCCATCATGTTTTCGACTTTTCGAACAAGCGACTTTTCAGTTTCGTGAACCAAACTCCAAACATGAATCGAACCGATATAATCATCGTAGTTGTCACCGATGTAGCAATCCCCGTTAATATCAACAAGGACTTCACCATAAGCAGTTTCGATAATTCTGTGCATAGTATTAAATTTTTATTGATTAATTACAATTATATAACCAAATTAATTTACGAATTGCCTCGTTTTTTACTACTCATTTGAGTAGTTTAACATTTAGAACGGCAATTCGATTTCACTTGGTGTGTAGCCTTGACCGTATTTGAGTGCAATGTGGAAATAGTTGATTTCGTCCTTTGTTCCAAGTCCTGCATAGTCTCTGATTGCATAAGAAAGGTCGGCGTTACCCTTGACAATTTCCATAGTTGGATATGTCATAATCACTTTTTCGGGGACACCCTCATCTTCGGGGTCTTTATGGAGGACGGCGATACCGTCATAGAACTTGCCTTTGTAGCAATGTTCGTCGTCATCGGCAAAAAGATGGTTCACTACGCCGTCTTCGGGGTAGTCGTTGTTGCACAGGATGATGTCATCCTCAATGTATTCAATGTTCTTTTTCATATTTTTTTATTTTATGAGTTTGTTGTCAATGCAGCCACATATGATTACCAAGTCTTTGAGTTGGCTTTCATCAAGGTATTCCTCAGCGTCCCACATGTGACCGTCTTCGTCGATAACTTTCACTCTAATAAGAGGCTCGGCAATCGTTGAGGGGTTTTCGCAGACGGAAACAATAGACTGAATTTTGGTGGTCTTCTGTTCATCGCAGCCGTCGGACAAGTTAAATGTCTCACGATATTTTTCGGGGATGTGGATGTACCCACCAAACCAAGTTAAACCGTTTTCAAGGGTTTCAATAGGTGATTTCATATTATATTCTTCTAATTAAATTGTTTACATACTGGGCTTTCATAAAATCGTCTATATGTGTTGGGTCATTTCCATAGACTGACATATAAAGACTTGTGTTGCTTTTTGTGTTTGAAAAATTGCATTATTATATTTTTTTAATTGCATTTTTATAACCCCTTTTTAAATCGAATTGCCTCGTAAAGTTAAAAGTTTTTTGTTAAAATTTAATTAACATTTACCAATTTCCTTCACCATGTCGGCCGTATGTATAACCAAATTAAGTTAAAAATTACCTCTAAATAAATGAAAAAGTTTCGAGGCAAAAATGCCAAAAGCTTGGTTATATATACGACAGGGAGATAGTGCAAAAAAAAAACCGCCACCAAGACAGGTAGCGGTCAAAAACACACACCATTACAGCAATCTATTCTGTTTCTTCTTCTTTCTTTGACAAACTATCAACGTACTTTACTAAATCTTCTTGCATCTGTCCAATGATGTAGTATGCAGCCTTTACAATATCGTCGCTGTCAAAAGATTTGTCCACGTCGTACTTTCCACGGTCGCCAAACATTGCATCAACGCTTGGAGTGTTAATGGTGAACGTGTCACTCATCAACAGACACATTTTGTCGCTGTTTCGATGCTCATAGAAAGCGTAGTTTCTAATGAATTGGTATTTGTAGAAAAGCGACAGAACGTAGCCTTGTTCTCGGCAGTTCTCAAAACGTCCAATGTGTATAGCCACATCTTTGTTAATGCCTTTCATACACTCCTTGACCTCCGATATTCGGCCTTGTATTAGGCACATGATGGCACGGGCTTTGTAGTTCGCACCATCCTGCATATAGTTTTCAATTTCGATATTCATTGTCATAGATTGTTAAAAATTCACTTACTTTTTCATCCCACTTTTTACGCAAAATAATTTCATATTTAAGATAGTTTTCGTGCATTATGTTTTCTCCAAGTTCCTTTAATTCTCCACGCAACTTGGCAAGTTTCTTGTTCTTCATCCATTCGGATGGGTTGGAAAGTAACTCCTTATAGCGTATATCATTATCAGTTATCATCGGTGTTTGGTTTTTTATTTCATCAATATAACCAAATTTAGGTAAGAATTACCTCGCCAATTTACTACTTTTTGTAATGTTTGTTATAGAATAACCCAAGTTCTCTCTCGGCCTTTTTCACCCACGCAGGGACGTTTTTAACGTAGGTGTTGAAATAGTCCATGTCGTAGCCGATAACACGCCACACAATAAGTTTCTGCATGATTTCAACGGCTTTCACCATGTGGATATAGTTCCGTCTGTTGGCTGGGGTGTCATCAACACAGATATGACGGCCACTTCTGCCACAGCGATAGGGTGTCGTATGATAATGCTCCTTAAAAATATCTATATAGATATGACAGAAAAAGTCCACACGTTCTTCCGATATGTCCTTGTCGGTCTTGTTATGGTTGGCAATGTCCCACCAAAGGCGGTTGTCGGACAACTCCAACATATCTTTTCTAAAATCTTCACTGCTATAAGTTTTGATTTCCATGGTGTGTTGTTATTTAATTCAATTATATAACCGAATTAATATGAAAATTGCCTCGTCTTTTTTCACTTTTTTTGTGAGGTAAAAACGGTCAGTAAACGGTTACATATACGACAACGGGCTATGCACAATAAAAAAGACGCTCAACGTCATTAGATTCAATCGCGATTTTTTATCTAAATGGTGGTTTTGAGCGTGACCCATTTAACAGAGTCCAGTCATAGTAAAAGCTATGAGCGCTTTATATTTATGTGTACGACACTCATTTGAGTAGTACTACTTTCTTTTTAACGGTGCGATTTGGTATTCTTCAACTGCTTTTCGGTCAGAATGAAACGGGTGTCACCGTAGATAAGGTTTTGCATTGCGTTAAACATCTTTTTCATATTAACTTTTCTTTTCTGTTTTTAATTGTTAATTATATTGCCTTTCTGTAATTGGTTTTATGTTTGGTTTTCTTGCATCCTTTCACGCTGTCCATATACTTACGGTCGGACTTTTCGAGTTCTTTCAACCGCATATCCATTTCGTCGCTGTGTCGCCAATCCTTGTTTCTCATTTTCTTTTAGTTTTTAATTACATTGGTATAACCAAATTTAGTTTAGATTTTCCTCAAATTTCAATCCAACCAATCACCCTTCCGTCATAGGGTGAATTGATGGACTTACACAACTTTCCGTTGATACGTGTGTACTTCGTGTATTTTTTTCTGCTGCGTTTCATTTTTTTTTTTAGTTTTTAAGTTCAGTTATATAGCCAAAGTTCACTTGACCCTTTGCCCCCTACATAGCCGCTTTTAAGATGTTTGCAACTTCTGTATGCTTTTGCTCATTCCACAGAGTTGCGATTTCGTCTGCTTTCGCTTCAATCTTGGAGGCAATTTCGTCCTCGACTTTCTGCGACTTGCGGCCAAGTTCACGGAGCAACATTTTGAAACCACTTTCGTGCGTATCGCCGAGCAACGTACAAGTTTCGCTGACAAAACTTTCACTGATTTTCTCGCGGTGTACTGGTCTTATGTAGGCGTACACGCCACGCTTGCCATAGTAACCGCCCTTGTCATAGCGGACACTGATTTTGAGTTCATCAAGGGCTTCACTGCCAACTCTGTTAATGGGATTGATTTTCTTGTAGATGTCCATATTGTTTAGATTTTAATTGTTACAATTCTATAACCAAATTTAGTTTAGATTTTCCTCGAATTGGTCAGTAATTTGTTTCAGTTTCTCAACCCAACGATTGTCTTCAACACGTTCCGCTTTCCACGATTGTGCCACGTTGTAACCACTTGGTATAACTTTCGGGTCTTTCCAATAAAGCCAAAGGCAATCCTCATTGGCATAATTAATCTTGCACACATCAACAAAACCCTTTTCGGGGATTTCCACCGACACGGGCGTTTTCAGTTCAACTTCTTTGTTTGCACCGATAAAACGTTTCAAACGCAGCATTAGGAATTTCTTGGCATTTGCAATATAATGGTTGCAGTTGTCAATCGTTGTGTATGCTTCACTGATAGTCATATTGTTTAAGTTTTAATGTTCAACTATATAACCAAATTAAGGCCGTTTTTTCCTCGAATTAATTAATACAACAATTCGTCAATTTGCTCAAAAATAACAGCTTCATCGTCATCCATACTGCAAGCACATTCACCCACATATTCATCGTAGTTGTCACCGATGTATATTTCACACCAATGATTGCCTTGTTGGTCTATTGTCTCATTTTTGAGGCAGCATTCACCAAAACATGAATTGACAATTCTGTGTTTGTCCCTATTAGCCATATCTTTAGTTTTTTTTAATTACACGTTGTAGGTGCAACTTTCAAAGTGTTTCACATCGTTTTCACTGCAAAGGGTATCAACCACAGCGTACTCAGCATCATCTTCCTGCCCCTCAAAAGCCCCTGCATCAAAGGCTCTGTTAATGACTTGTTCGTCGTTCAGTTCAGTTTCGCTGCATACGGCAAAAGAATAACCGTGCCGTCCTGGGATATTCACTGAATAGTAAAATTTACCGTTAATCTTCATGGTTGTGTTGTTTAATTGTTACAATTCTATAACCAAATTAAGTTAAAAACTGCCTCGAAAAATGTGAGAAAAGTGTATTTTTTTCCATACCAAAAAATGTGAGAAAAAGTGTAAATCACGAGGCAAAACCTACTGATTTTCGGTTATATATACGAAGGGTGAAAATGTACAAAAAAATAAGACCCTGCCCAATGTGATGTGCCTTGTTAAAGTGTCGCGTTCATGGTGGCGACATTACCGCTTGGTATCACGGTGTTTTCGGTCGAGCGCAACCGCAGGGGGCGGTCGGGCAATTTGGCACGTGGGGCGCAGGGGCAGGGTCTTAAAAACTCGTTGATAATGGATTTAAATACGCTATTTGTTAAGTGGTCTTATCTCTAATCTTGTGCATACATTTAATGCTTTACGGGATTAAACTTAATAGTTGGAATCAATCTTTTAGTTCCGAAATAATTAGCGTTTGGGCTGTGATTTGTTTCGTGTTTCCATGCCTATAGAATTAAGGGGTTAAACATTAGCCAACTTTGCTCACGTGATAACGTGCATTGTCGGGGATAATTTCGCGGTCGAAGTCGGTGCAATCAAAGCGATACGTGCCGATAATCTGCTGTCCGATATAGACCTTTGCTGTGAACGTTCCGCAGAAAATCTTTTCAATGAAGCCTTTAGGTTTGCGGAAACGCATGTTGTCGTTGATAATTTCGGTCAGTACATCGTTGTACTTCTTGAAGGTGCTGATTGAACGAATTACATCGTCATTGTGCTTCATTACTTTCATGGTAGTGCTGTTTTTGATTGTTTCTTCAACTACATAACCGAATTAAACTAGGAATTGCCTCGCGAATTTTAGCCAATCATTTCACTATACACCATCAAGGCACGGCTTTCGTCAAGTTCGTATTTGGCAATGATAAGGAATTGATAAGATGCACGGCCATCACAAAAGTGTGTTATCTTGGCATGATAGCCTTTCTTCACAAACTCCTCTGCCACCTCCCTTGCAATGGAAAGGGGAATACCACTTGAAGCGTGGCCAATGGAAAAACAATTGTCAGTTTCAAAGGTTTTCAACACATTTGAAATTAACTCATCCTTGCGATTGTCTTGTTGATTATTCTGTGGGATTTCCATAATATCTGTATTTTTTAATTAAACTTCAAATATCTAACCGTCCTTTTTACCGAATTGCCTCGCGAATTTCAAACTTTTTTTTGTTAAAACATGAGGTAATTTTAATTAAAATTTGGTTATACATACGAAAGGGGGAAATATACGAAAAAACCACACTCGGCACATTGGCTGGGTGTGGCTATGTTTTTATGATTAATCAATCACGCAGATGTCATCAGCAAACACTTGGGTGTCTGTGTAGCCGTCGGTAATAGTGATTATATCACCCTTAATCAGCGTAACTTTCATCTGCAGAAAGTCGTCAAGGTCACGGTCATACCAAATAACCTTGCTGCCAATTTTGATTTCGTTTCCGTTAGGGTCTTTCATATGTTTGTTCGTATTTAATGCCTTTGTTCATCAATTCAATAGTACGAGCCAAGTCTTTAACTCGTTTGTCTATTTCTTCTTTGTAAAGTCTGTTGTAGGATTTTTCACATTTCCATTGTTCAATAATGTCCATGTACACACTTCTGTCACCCATCATCTCCTTATAGGCGTTGGCTTGGTACACGTCACGGGGGGTTATAGTTTCGTCATCAATGATATCAAAATAATCACGGGGGATTTCCTTAATTCCACGTATGCAATGTACTTGGTTTATGCCGTCCGATACTTCACCCTCAATTACACCGTATAGGTAATAGTATCGGTTTCCTTTCATTTTAATAGCGGTCTGTTTCATAGCTTATTAAGTTCTTTTCTTTTTTTCTTTGATAGGTGTTTACGTCCTTTGCACTCGGTGAAGCCTCCCACCTTTGCAGGGTGATAGTTGTTTCTAGGGGTTGTCACAACTCCCCATATCATAATAGGGGTCGCTACCCATTGCACTCATCGCATAGACAAAGGCCATCGTAGCAAAGTGTTTATACAATCTTGTGCTCATCTTCAAAAAGTAGTTTGTTAATGTGTCTTATTGCAACTTGGATTTGTGTAAGATACACCTCGCTACCCGTTTGTTTTAATAGACGTGCGGCCAAGTCAATGATATTTTCCTGCTCTTTAATGTCATGTTCCAACGCAGGATTATTCTTTGTTTCCATCGGTTTAGAATCTCATGGTGAAATGATTGGTGCAGATAATAGGGTCGAAAGCCTTTTTGCTACTATCCCATATCTCAATGAAAAGTGTGCCGTCAATGATTGTCACACGATAGCAGTCCCCGTCCTCTTCTTTGGGGGTGTTGTCTTTGTACAATGGCAATTTGTCGTATGCCTCAAAAACGTTGTCGGCCTTAATGTTCAAGCCTTTGATTTCTTTGAAATATCCAATATGTGTTTCCATATGTGCGTTGTTTTAATTCAACTATATAACCAAATAAATCCACAAATTACCTCACAAATTAACATAAAAATTAAATTAATTTTACGAGGTAATTTCAATTAAATTTTGGTTACATATACGAAGCCAGGAAACACATAAAGAAAGCCACCCCAAACTCTCGGAGTGGCTTTCGCTGTTTAATTTTAGTAGTTAGATTGTTCCCCCTTTTCGTTTATTGGCGGTCTTGCTAATCATTTGGCAGTTGTCGGAAACGGTCTTGCCACCTTTCCACCACGGAATGATGTGGTCTGCCTCCATGTCCTCAATCGGCAAGTGTTCACCAGTTATCGGACAAATACCGTGCTGACGTTCATACACCATGCGTTTGATTTCGCTGCTGAATGTGCGTTTGGAAAGTTTACACGCCATATTCTCGTCCTCACCACTTAATATGTATTCATACACACCTTTCTTTTCCGTCACCTCTTCGTTTGCCATGAGTTCGTTCACACGCTGCTCAATATCGGCTGCATCGTACTGGTTGTTATGATACTGGTTGTAGAATTTACCCCAGTTCAACCCTTTCATTTCCTTACGCCAGTTCTGCTCACCGAAAATACATTTCACCCAGTTAATGACGTTTTGGAAATAGAGCCAAAGTTCGTTGGCGTTCTTATCGTGTTGATGTTGTGCCATGTAGTCGGCAATATTGCCGTCACTAATCCAGTCAAGGGCGGTCTTTAAAAAGTCTTGGCGAATTGCCGTACCGTTTACATACTTCTCACCCACCTTGTACGCCACGCAGTTGGTCTTGCTAAACTTTTCCTTTGCATCGGAAAGCCACGCACCAGTATAGACGGCGTTAAGTAGTTCTTGGTCGTTCAACGGCTCACCTGCAATGTTGATAGTCTTGAACCACTCCAGTTTTTCGCTGTCCGTACCCTCGCAGATGCAAACCCACACGTTGTAGTCCAGTATTGCCTCTTTCTTATCGTCAGGCAGGTTGTGGAAATACATATCGTTGATGGAGAACGCACCACTGACATACTGGCAGAATGAAATGGTACGCTGCTGACCGTCAATGACCTCATACGTGCCGTCCTCGTTCTTTGCCCAACAAACCAAGCCGAGGGGAGCACCTTTCATAATGGTTTCAATGACGGCGTTACGCTGCTTGTCCTTGTACACAAACTCACGTTGAAACGCAGGGCGAATGTTGAGAAGTCCACCGTAACCCTTTACACCGTTTTCTTGGTTGTCTTGATAATCACGCACAATCTCACGGATTGGCATTAAGATGTTATTGTATTTCATATTCTACTAAAATTAAATTTCAATCTTATAACCGTATTAAATTAGGAATTACCTCGCAAAATTTAAACTTTTTTATTATCTTCACCTCATCACTCCCGCCCTTCGTATGTATAACCGTTAAAACATCAAAATTACCTCGCAAAGTAACAAAATAAAAAAAAACCGCTACCAAGATAGGCAGCGGTCGCTATTGTAAGTAAAAGTAAAAGTTTTCTATTTGCGGTGACGGATTAAGATACGAGCATACACACCTTTTCCGTCAAGATACCATTTGGCTCTTCCGTCATTACCATTAAGTAAGGTATCGTCTTTTGCTCCACTCATTAATCCCAAGATTTCAAATTGTTCGGGGCAGTATTTGTCAAGGAAAGTGATAGGCACACCCATTACACCATCATAGTCCATTGGTATTTCAGCCGTTGTGCTATCTATTGCATCGTAGTTGTCATAGTGTTTATACTCATTTGAGTAGTGCTTGTAAAGGTCAAGGGGTCTGTTACGCTTTGCGTGAGGAATATTGGTGAACCAACAAGCGTTGTTTACTTGTGCGGTTTTCGTACCATTCACCACCGATACAAACTTACCCTCATAGGTTTCGGGAACCTTAAATGTGAGTTTACCACCAATACCTTTGCTTGCACCCAACCATAACTTGTTTTCCTTAATTAAAGGGAAAATCTCTTTGTAAGTCACAGCGTTGCCGTTGCCGATGATGATGAACTTTTTATTAAAGTCCATAAGTTGTTTGATGTATTCTTTGAAGAGGGAGAAAGGAGGATTGGTGACAACGATGTCGGCCTCTTTAAGGAACTCAATACATTCCTCGCTACGGAAGTCACCATCACCATGCAATTCGCGGACAATAATCTCATCGTCATCGGGTCTTTTGTTTCCGTTCTTGTCACCTTCATAGATAAGGACAACGCCTTTGCCGTCGGCTTTGTAGCCAGTGGTGATAAGTTTCTTCAGCCCCAAGTGTTCAAAGTTGAGGGAAAAGTATTTGAAGAAGTTGCTTTCGCGTGCATCGTCGCAGTTGCAATATACGGTTTTACCGTTAAAATGCTGCTTGTAATGCACCATTTCTTTTTCTATATCGGTGAGTTGAGTATAAAACTCATCATTCTTTGCGGATTTAGCCTTATGCAGGTTTTCGTTCTTTGCCATAACTTTTACTTTTTTAACTTACATTTATATAACCGAATTTTAATCAAAATTGCCTCGTGAATTTCAATTTAATTTTTAGTCTATTAAATTAAATACTCGCACCCTTCGTATGTACAACCGTATTTTAATCAAAATTGCCTCGATAAATTTCAAATTAAATAAAAAAAACCGCCACCCCACCACGGGCAGCGGTCACCTTCAACCACCAAGTTATTTTACGTCTAACACCTTGTCACAACACCATCAACGATTTTCCCTTTGAACCCATTGTCGCGTTCAATACCCAAGTTATAGGGCGTTTGAATGGCTTGAAGTTCCGATAGGGTAAAATACCCAAACTCACGTTCAAATAGTTCCACAAGGCCAAAGAAAAGCCAATCACCATCCTCTTGTTTTTCAGCCTCACACACAAACCAACGGCCACCACCATACGGGTTGAAAAACTTAACAATGACATCTTTTTCATTCTGTCCGTCTGTGGAATAAAGAGGATGCTTTTCCAACTCTTTTTCAATAGACTTTGTTATCAGTTGCATTTTTCCCATATAGTTATTCTAATTAAATTACACATTATCAACCGTTCTTTTTACTGAATTGCCTCGCAAAAGTGAACTTTTTTTTTTGTAAATTAACGAGGCGAAAACAAGATGAATTTGGTTACATATACGACAACGCACTACGTACAAAAAAAAGGCAGCACCCCAATAGGCACTGCCTTGTACTCATTTGAGTATCGGTCTTTTTTTCAGGCCACCTCACACGCCCACGTTTCACCACCCACAGCCACCACGTTCTCAATCTTCACCACACGCATTTCCACCTCGTTTCCGTTTTCCAAGCCTTGATTCTTTGCACTGCCACCACCTTGCATGAACCCCTTGATTTCTTCAACCTCGTTCTCGGTAGCAGGGCGACCATCAACCTCCCATATCACACGCTTGGCATTGCCCTTTTTCAACAACATACGCAGGTAGATTTGCTCACCCTTGCGGACGAAGAACTCGTTCACCTCCTCGTAGGGACTCTTCTTGGCTTGGAAGTCAGCAGCCTTGCCCTCTTCCAGCCTACGCTTGTTCACCTCCTCGGTGTAACTCGCCCCGAAGTCCACGCCCAGATAGGCAGTGTGCTTTTTCACACGACCCATGTAGGGATTGCCCGTCTTTCGCATCTTGGGCTCGGTAGCCACCTCAATGTCAATCGCGTTGCTGTTGCGAAGAATGTCCGTGATTCTGTTCATCTTGTTTTCCATAGTTGTGTGTGTTTTATTTATTATTTACATATATATAACCACTTTTTAACTAAAATAACCCCATAAATTTCAAACTTTTTTTGTTAAAATATTTTAACATAATTCATGAGGTAAAAATTAACATATTTCGGTTATAATACTGAAGATGAAAATCAATCAATAACCCCCTGCCTATGCACCCCACCTCACCCCCTACCAATGCACCCCCTTCACACCCCCTCCCATGCACCCCTCCCCATGTAGGGGTACCCACGTAACCCCCGCTAGACCAGGGGGTTAGAAAGGCCTATGGGTGGGGGGACGGTTGCTTCTGTGAGAGGATTCCAAAATTTTAAAAATTTAAAATTTCAAAAAATAAAAGAGGGGGGCAGTTGCTTCTGTGAGAGAGTGCCAGAAAAAAAAATTTTCTAAAGTAGGCAGTTATTTTTATAAAGGTCGGTATCTGTATATGGGTTTTATACAGGAAAATCGGACAGGGGGTGGTGTTTATATATAAAAAGCCCGCCTAAAAAAATTTTCTAAAAAAATTTTTATTTTTTAAAAATGAACTATATTATATAAGGGGTGTAAAAAAGAAAAATAATAATTAATTTAATTTTAAATTTTAATATATGAGTAAAAAGAAAACCATACGTATTGATGAAGATATGTTAAGGGGGTTTGTTGAAAAGGCTCTTGGCAGGGTTATTGATGGGTATGGTTATGATAATATTGGGGTTGAGGATTTGTTTGACATTAATTCGTTAAGCAGGGAGGATGTATTATCCATGGCTACTGATTTAAGGGTTTATTTAATGGGTAACGGATTTGATTCTGATTTGACGGTTGATGGTGATTTAATTATAAAGGGAATATATTGAGTTTTATGGCGACTCACGGTTTGAACATGGATTTTTCACTAAGGAAACAATACCAGCAGAGGTGTTGAGTTTAATTGGTGAAATTAAATATACAGACAAATTTAATTATAAAGGGGAGGATTTTATTGATATTTGATATATTTATTATTATATAATAAATTAAATTTTAGATAGAAAATATGAAGAAAATAGTTAGATTAACTGAAGGTGAATTAAAGAACATGGTTTCTGAATCTGTGAAGATGGTTTTGAATGAAGGTAAAACCAGGTTTATCACTGTGGAGATTCCAGTGGAGATGTGTGATGATGAGGAGGTGATGAATGTTTTTCGTGATGCGATGAACAAGATTGGGTATGAATATTACAATAATGAGCCTGGTGCATATGACAGGGGCACATGTGTATTTCGTTATGCTCCGTATCAAGCACCGATGGAGTATGATTTCAAATAAGTTTTTTTTAATTTAATTGTGGGATAAAATAAAAGCGAATCTAATTTAATATTCAGGTTCGCTTTTTTAGTTTTATGTTGTTTATTTTTCCCCCAGGTTATAGTTTGGGTTATCCATGATTCTTTTAATATTTTGGTCTGGCCATTTAGGGAATTTTGATTTTAATTGGTTGAATAGGCCTTCTTTTGATATATTTCTGAATTCTATTGTATTCCCGTTCATGGTTGTAAATTTGAAATGGGGGATAATATCAGGGTTTTGTTTTTGTATTGGTTCTGGGAATAGTTCGCCTTTGGTGTAAAATTCTTCTTTTTTGTTTTCTTCTGGCTTATATTTGTATACGGTAGCGAACTCGAAGTGACCGTCTTTAATTTGTTGATAGATTGGTTTATCTTGAATTGGCCAGTATCTGTATGTTCTGGAAATAGCGGAGTAATGGTTATCTATTAATAATTGTTTTAATTGGTCATCTGCTGATGCTTTAATTTGAAGTATTTTTGGTTTATATGAATTTAATTCGGCCTTTCTGGTTATTTCATTGATTAAACTTAAATCTGCAGCAAGTACAAGGCGTACTTCGTTATTATCTGTATATAATAAAGCGACGACGCATTTATTCATTTTTCTTTGTTTTCTTTGGTCGTTTTGTGCTTTAATTGTAGGGTCAAGTTCTATTCTGGTTAATTCTTCGGCTGATGCCAGGCGTTTAATTGTAAAACGTCCATTGGATTCATTGGAAACTTTGGCTGCAATTGACCTGAATTCCACTCCATGGCCTTGTGTCGGGGCGTAGCCGTTCATATAGGTGTAATAGTGGCACATTTCATGGATTAAGGTATCTTCTGCACCTTGTTCGGTCCATCTATAATTGCCGTTCAGTTCAATTGTTGGATTGGTTAATGTAAAAAAGTTGTCTTTGTTTACATAATGTTTTTTGTCATATGGATTCTGGGGGTTGATGTAATATATTTTGTTGGTATATCTTTCACGTTTAAGATTACCTTTTGGGACGTTCATAAAGAAATGACCGAGGGTATGGCCTTTTGAACCTTTTCCTGTGGTGAATATACCGAAATAACAACCACCCAGTTGATTATCGAAATACATCTGGTTAAATTCGTTATATTTGTTTTCGAGCCATTGTGGTGTTATATTGACAAAATCCATTAAAAATTAAGTTTAATATTATATAAATAGATTTAAATTATTAAATTTTAATGATATTTATAATTAAATTAAATTGTATTAAAGATGAACAAGAAAAGTGTAAAAATAAATGAAGAAGCTTTGCTTAATGTAGTTACCAAGGCAATCAATGAGTCTTTGGATAATGATAGCAAGGATGAGAAGGAAAAAGTAGAAGTTAGTACAGACCAGGAACAATGGCATAATGAATATGTGAACAATGACGACAATGATGTTGTACAGGCCAGGGTAAATCCTGAGAGTGGAAAAGAGGAATACAAGATTCCTACCAGGGACACTGTATTTACAACAAAGGATGCTGCAATTTCGGCGCTTAATGAAGATACGAAAAAGAAAGTTGTTAAACTTAATGAAAATATATTAAGGGATATGATAAATGAAGTTATGGATGAATTAATGAAATAATTTTTAATTTATTTATATGGCTTTATAACAGGTGGATTTTATAAAGTCTCACCTGTTTTTATTTTTAATTGTAATATTTATAACTAATTTCGTTATTGTAATATATTTATTATATATAACGTTAAACTGAATATTCATAATGGCTGATAATTTAGATAATAATATATTGGACGAGCAAGGTACTCAGGGAGCCCAGGGTATGCGTGGTGCACAGGGTGTGCAGGGCATACAGGGTGAAGATGGGTATCAGGGAATGCAAGGTGCTCAGGGTGCTCAAGGAAAGAAAGGTGCCCGTGGAATATTGGGCCCTCAAGGTGCTCAGGGTGCAAGGGGTAATGACGGTGCCAACGGTGCACAAGGTGCTCAGGGTACAAAAGGAAAACCTGGTCCTCAAGGTACAAAAGGTATCGATGGTTTAAAAGGTATTCAAGGTATCAAGGGTAACGACGGACAACCTGGTGATAAAGGCGCACGTGGTGAACAGGGTGCTCAAGGTGAAAAAGGTGCTGATGGTTTTCAAGGTTTGAAAGGTGCTCAAGGTGAGAAAGGTGTCCAAGGTTTGCGTGGTGAAAAGGGTGATGATGGTATCCAGGGTTCAACTGGTTTTGACGGTGATACTGGTGCACAAGGTGCAAAAGGTGCTCAGGGTGCACGTGGTGAGAAAGGTGAAGATGGTGATAAAGGTGCACAGGGTTTCGCTGGTTTCGATGGTGCACAAGGAAGTAAAGGTCCACAAGGTACACGTGGTTGTGACGGTGCACAGGGTGACGCTGGTAGCAAAGGTGTACAGGGTCCACAAGGTGCAAAAGGTGAAGTTGGTGTACAAGGTACACGTGGTTGTGATGGTGAACCTGGTCCACAAGGTATGAAAGGTACTCCTGGTCCACAAGGTTTGCGTGGTGAGCCTGGCGTTCCTGGTGGCAAGGGTGCACAAGGTCCTGCTGGTGCACAAGGTCCAAGAGGTCCTAAAGGTGCTCAGGGTGTACGTGGTGAATATGGTTACCAAGGTGATGACGGTGAAATCGGTTATCAAGGAATTACTGGTGAGGATGGTGCTATTTGGCAAGATGGTATCAGACTTAATGGGTATAACACACATATCTTCAGTTACAATACCAGTGAAAGCAAATTCAAGCCAATTCATCCAAAGGATTATTTGAAAATTGGGGATGGTGCTCAGATTAGGATTTGGGTTGATACTGCAGCATATAATGCAATGAAGGTTAATAATGAAATTGTAATTGACAATGTTGTCAACGGTTCAAGAATTACTACTAATTATAAAGCTTATTATGCAAACAATATTGTAATTACAGACCGAATAAAAGAAAGTGATTTAAACGGTATTGTTGATTTTACTTATAAAAATAACGCTTGGTATTACAGTGGTGGTTTGATTTCAGTAGAAGATTTGCCAGTTGCTGATGCGATTGTCAATTGGGATATTGAAAATGATAGTTTGGTTGTAAGTCAAAGTGGTAAATTGAATACCAGTGCAATGAATGTAATTGAGGATTATATTGATAATTTTGATTGTGGAGAATATTAATTATATTTAATCTATTAACTTAATAAACACTCTTTAATCTACTTTTTATATATCTTACCAAACTCGGAATGGCCCTCGGAATTTATTTTTCGGGGGTTTTTCCATTTTTTTAAATTAATGATATTTATTATTATATAATAATGTTTTAATTAAATTGATATACATATGAAAAAAGTGGTTAAGATAACTGAATCCAAGCTTAGACAGATGATTGGTGAAGCTGTCATGGAGGCTGTAAACGGCGGCTGGGAGGTTGAGGACAACGAAGCCGAGGCCGCATATAACCTGGCGGTTGAAAAATTGGGGAAAGAAGTGATTGACGATGCCATTATAAGGGCGATGTCAAGCCATGTTTTGGCTGAACTCTTGGCATATATTTTCCGTCAATACGATTTCAGGGAATGGGATGAATATAAGAGTTCTAAATCAGAGGAATCTGAAATATATGAAAGTAAACAATGATTTTGAACCTGCCAAATATCAAGGTAAATGGTCTGTGTATGACAAAACATCACGCACATATTCCAATATTGGTGTTGGAAAGAAGAATGCTGTCAAAAAGGCTGAAGAACTGAACAAACCGAGTGATGAAAAATAAGTAAAACTGAATTTAGTTATATAAGCGAATCATAAAAAATGGTTCGCTTTTTTATTAAACTAATGATATTTATATGTAAAATATAATAATATAAAAAATAATACTATAGATTTACAATATGAAACGTTTACGTAGATTTAATAGTCTTGCTGAAATGCAAGCAGCAATTCAAGCCGATAAGGTTAGCTTTATTGGTATGTATAAACAAGAAGGTCAGTCGCCTATAATGAATATACATGTGCATAGACCTGTTATGCCAACAAATCTGGTTATAAGTTGTGAAAACAATATTGTCACAATCACAGCCGAGCCAGTAGGTGAGGTTACCATTGAATACAGATTTAACTATGAAGGTGAATATGTAACATATACAGAACCATTTGCAATTACTGAAACTGTTATTGTATCAGCCAGAGCCATGACTAAAGACGGTAGCATAAACAGAAACCAACAATGTGAATATGTTGAACCAACTGGTTATTCAACATCATTCTATATTGAGGATATAAGTGGCAGCGATAATAGTCTACAGATAAGGAAAAATAATGATTCAGCGCCAACACTTACAATCCAAAAATCAACAGATGGTACGACTTGGACATCAATGGGTAATACATCAACAACCGCGTTAGAAGCAACAGTGCCAGCAAATGGTAAGCTGTATTTAAGATGTAATACAAATGCGTGGAGTGTATCATCATCATTCTATTATAACACGATTACCACAACTGGTAATTGCAATGTTGGTGGTAATATAATGTCATTGTTATATGGTAGTAATTTCACTGGTAATGAAACCACATTCCCAAGTGGGTCAACATATAATTTCCGTAGTTTATTTTACTATAATACCCATTTGGTAAATGCATCTGATTTATTATTACCAGCAACCGCATTGACTGATAGTTGTTATCAATATATGTTCTGTGGTTGTACAGCATTAACAACAGCGCCAGCATTACCTGCTACAACTTTGGCTAATGATTGTTATCAATATATGTTCTATGGTTGTTCATTGTTAACTACAGCGCCAGCATTACCAGCCACCACATTGACTAATTATTGTTATCATTATATGTTTAGGGGTACAGCATTAACAACAGCACCAGCATTACCTGCTACTACATTAGCTCAAGGTTGTTATGAGTATATGTTTGAGAATTGTACCTCATTGACTACAGCACCAGCATTACCAGCCACCACATTGGTTCAAGAGTGTTATAAATATATGTTCCAATATTGTACATCGTTAACAACTGCGCCAGCATTACCTGCTACTACATTAGCTCAAGGCTGTTATGATTGTATGTTCCGTGGTTGTACAGCATTAACAACAGCGCCAGCATTACCTGCTACAACTTTGGCTAATGATTGTTATCAAAATATGTTCAATGGTTGTACAGCTTTAACAACTGCACCAACATTACCTGCTACTACATTAGCTCAAGGCTGTTATAGTAGTATGCTCCAAGGTTGTACAAAGCTTAATTATATTAAATGTCTCGCAACCGACATATCAGCAAATAGATGCACCCAAGGTTGGGTATATGGTGTTGCCACAACTGGTACATTTGTCAAAGACCCAAGTATGGAAAGTTGGACAACTGGAACAAATGGTATACCAAGTGGGTGGACTGTAACTAGTAAAGGTATTATTTTAACCCAATCATTAAATGTGGCAACTATTCAAGTTAATGGTTTAGACACTGGTACGGGTTATTACACAATAAATGGTGGTTCACAGATTTCATTGTCGGAAGGTACAACAACAATAGCAATTACACAGGCGATGAATGGACAGACACTGTTAGTATATGGTGAATTCGACAGTGAACCAGCACAAGAAACGTTGACATTATCATGGATAAATTATGCACCATCGGTAACAATTACAGAGACTGATAATTATGTAACAATAAGTGCACCAAATGCTGATAGTATTACTTATAGACTTGGTTCAAGCGGTGAATATACCAACTATACAAGTCCTGTGTATATTGCAAGTGACACAACGATATATGTAATCGCAACCAGAACAGTATCTGGTGTTGTCTACACAACTGAAAAATCACAAGCTGTAACACATACTTTAATGCCACCAACCAACTTAACTATTACTTGTTCAAACAACACGGTTACAATTACTGCCGACAATGCAACAACTATTGAATATAACACGGATGGCAGTTCAACATATACAACATATACAGAACCGTTTAAAATCACAGA
>AUXO014207364.1_pt1 | contig 22448 bp, 12 predicted proteins | sample 768731 | NCBI WGS metagenome assembly AUXO01 (sample SAMN02715735, study PRJNA202380) | gut metagenome | biome: sheep rumen | host: Ovis aries | place: New Zealand: Palmerston North | reverse complement strand
TAAGCCTTGAGGTCTTGGATTTGCTCACGAGTGATAGTACCCTTAACCTGGATGGTCTTGGCTTCTACCTTCTCTGTGAAGACGTTCAATGACATCATGTTGCTTGGTGTTGATTCACCAGTTGCTCTGTCATAAGACTGAGCTGACATTGGATTACCATTCTTGAAACCAGCACCAGTGAATCCAGGGATGAAATCTTCAAGAGCCTTAACAGTGTCGATGTCGATTACATAGTAACCAGCAACCTGTTCTGCATTTTCACCCATAAGTGTTTCAGCGAGTGATTGGCTTGCACCTTCACCACCATTCCACTTCTGTTCGTTGGTTCTCAACTTCTCCTGAACTTGGAAGATAGGACGACCGTCGATACGACCAAGTGCAACGAAGATAAGTTTATATTCACCAACCTCAGTTGTGTAACCAGGTTTGAAAGTCTCTTGGAGTTCTTTGTAAGAAGCGGCGTGGTTTACAATATCCTTTTCAGAATCGGAATCACTACCATCTTCTTTTGCAAGGGTCAATTTAACCATGAGAGGAGCAGTCTTAGACTCGTTACCCATTGGCCATTCACCCTCGAAACGAGGAGCGATATTTGTCTTACCACCTTCGTAAACATAGTCCATATATTGGAGGATTCCGAGAGGACCCTGCATTGGGACTACTGGAACGAGGTCGAGAGCGATTGTCTGTGCAGCAACCTGAACGGCGAGAGGGAGAAGTGAGAATGGGTTGTCACCACTACCACGTTGTCCATCATAACCATTGTTAGGGTTAGCACCTGGGAAATAGATGTCTCCCATACCGCCAACGTTCATACCTGGGTTAAGGTGAGCATAACCAGCTACTGACTCGTTGAGCTGTTGTTTTTCATTCATATCGTGATAAGCACAGTATTTGCTCATCCATGTCAACTTAGCTCTATCAGTAACACCAGTTGACTCAGTAATAAAACCTGACCAAGCCTTTAAAACTTCGGCTTCGTTCAAAATAACGTTTTGTAACATAATTTTTTTCTTTTTTTTTTATTTTGTATATAGTCAACTGAAGTACTTTGCTTCTATTTACTTCAAGTTTCTTTTTGTTGTTTTATATATTTATGTAAAATGATTTTTACATCTTTTCTATATTTATGAAAAGTACTTATTGGTTGAAAATAACATCCAATTCGTGCATATGGTTCATAAATGTTTTCAAGTTAATTTTATCGTATGATAATACAAGAACTGCACCAAGTATGTCATCACCGTAATATAAATTGTAAGTGTACACCCATTGTATTTTCTTGTTATGGTCCATCATCTGATACAACTTGTAATCGACCTTTTTAAAATTTTCACGAGAACAATACATAAACTGCTGTTTAGTAAATTCCGGATTGTCGAAAATGTCGTATTTTGTAATATGTTCGTCTTTTAGCATTGTGGTGTTTATGTATGGAACACCATCCTTACAGATATCCATAGTCACGTCGAATTTCCTAAATGGGAACGATGTTGCCATATTAGCAGAACCATTGTGATATTCTATAAGATAGATATACTCACACCCAATATCCTTCAAAGTTGAACGAAGTTTTATTTTAGCCTCCGAATATACTTCGTCAGATTTAAGAAGATTCTCTTGGTGTATGGTTTCTTGTTTCTCATAATTGGCATCCATAGATTGTTCTACAGTTTGTGGAACAACCATATTAATTCTTTTTTCGACCATATATCCGATACCAAATATAAAACCACAAAGTAATACTACCACTATAACTGTTTTTATACCATATTTCTTTATGAGTCCTATTAATAAAGCACCATATTCCTTAAAGAAAGTAAATATAGTTTCGAACATTTTTGCCCTTGTTTTGTTTTTTAGTTGTATAATTTTTATCTTCTCATACGATACTTAATCATATCAGACATCATTTTTTGTCTTTCGGTTAGACCTTCGTTTATAGGATTGTTCTGTTGGTTTGCAGTAACCTGTTCTTCAACTTTCTTCATCTCAACTTGTTTTTCTCTCATATCACGAGTGTTCCAGAAATAAGTTGCTGCATTTGCATTGTTGATAACAAGCATCTTTGACTCTGCCAAAATTTCTTGTTTTCTTTCATCTGAAAGATTTGCCCATCTTTCTTTAAGCCTTTCTGGGATATAATTAACAAGCATAAACTCGTTTGCATTTTCAACAGCCTTTCTTGACTCTGTGATTTGTTCGGCTTCTTTCTTCTTTGTCTCTTCATACTGAGTCTTTACTGTTGATATGAGATTTCCAAGTTTTTCATTGAGGTCATTCTGATATTTCTTTGAATCAAATTTCTCTTCTTTTTTCTCATCAACTTTCTTATCAACAACTTGTTGTTTGTTCTGTTCCTCATTCAAAGAATTTTCTTCTTTCTTGTTCAAACTCTCTACGATATAATCATTGTGAGCGACAATATTATTCATACCTTCTGCCAAATAATTACCGAAATCTTTCAATTTTTTAACAGTTTCATTCAACTTGTTGTTTTCATCAATCATTTCATTGCAACTTTCTGCAATGTAGTCTTGATGGTCAATCATTTGGTTCATCTTCTCTACGAGATAGTCTGAGTGAGCGATATTTTTATTCTGCTCTTCTGCAAGCATATTAGAATAGTCAATAGACTTATCCAACATCTCTGCAATATAGTTTTGATAACCAATTGTGTCATTCAAATTCTCAACAATATAATCTTGATGTTCAATCATCTTGTTGCAGTTTTCAACAATATAATCTTGATGTTCAATCATCTTGTTGCAGTTTTCAACAATATAATCTTGATGTTCAATCATCTTGTTGCAGTTTTCAACAATGTAGTCTTGATGTGAGATAGAATTGTCGAGTTGTTCGGCTAGATACATAGTATATTTTTTCAAATTCTCATATCTTTCCTCAACCTCTTTCATCTTTTTTTCAACACTATTTGTTACCAAATTCGAAATTGCACTATTATCAGTTTTTCCATCTTGGAATGTTTCGGTTGGTTTTGTGCCACCTTTTTCATTTTTTACTGATTCTAACTCATTTCTATAATTTGAAATAGCGGACTGCAAATCGGCGATGATTTCAGATAGATTCTCAGTATATTTCTGAAAATCTTCAAATGAAATATATTTTCCGTCCATATTATTTTTGTTATTTGTATCGTCTATTGTACCATTAGATGCCTTATTAGTGTTTTTATTTTGTTGTTCACAACCAAAATCATCTGTCTTTTTACCTTCTTTACCTGGTTCTGGAACAAGTTCTGTGTTAGTTTCGTAAATCTCACAACTTTCAGAACTCGAAACTAGATTAAGACCTTCATTAATTTTTTCATAATTTTCTTTCATTTCAGTCAAAATTCTTCTCGTTTCATCTGAAATAGGATTTGAATCCACCCCTTCATTCACTCTTGATAAGACGGCATTTGCAAAACCAGGGTCTGCAACCAAATCATAAGTGAACAATTGTTGAAGTTTTACGTGACCACTTTCATCTACGGTACCGGCAGCACGAGAACTAATATGGAGAGGAATACCATCTCTTACTAATGCTTGTGCATCCTTACCCTTTGCAGTGTTGAGAAGACGAATCTTACCAACAACAGCATTTCTTTGTGGGTCAAACTCAAGACTTTCAATCACATGACTTGCATTTGTCAGTGAAATCTCAAAACCATGTGGGTGGTCTAACTCACCTAGTAAAGTATGGTTCTTAACAGATTCTTTCAAAGCTTCAAGATGTGGGAGAAAGTCTGCACTTTCATATATTCTACCATTACGATTTTTCTCATTAAAAGTTGTAAATATACCGGTAAGAACTATTGACTCTTCTTGCTTTCCTAGATTGTTAGTAACAGTCTCGTTAGAATAACTGATATCAGAACCCGAGCGTTCTACCACCAATACTCTTTTTTCTTTCATTTTATATATAATTTTTTTATATCTATCTCTTTATTTATGAAAAACATTTTTAACTATTATAAACCACCGAATCCACCACCTTTACCTTCTTCATCTTCCTCATCTTCCTTTTTCTTTTTCTTCACGGGTTTGAATTTTTCTTTCGGTTCTCCACCTATAATTTTCGAAATATCTTCCTCTTTGTATCCTTCTGCACGAAGTTCTTTCTCCATCTTATATCTCTTATTTTCTTTAAGTTCTTCGTCTGTCAGACCAAACCATTTACGTACTGCCCATTCAAAATCAAAATATGGGATTTGATTTCCTTCTGCATCGGTTTCAACGAGTGTACTCATAATTGAACCAATGAAGTCAGACTGTTTCTGCAAATATTCCATCTTCTTGTTTTCCTCGAACAATGAATCCGAATACCAGTCAAGACCCATATTAACACGGAAATTTATATCCGTTGTGATTTCTTGATGTTTCAAACACATCTGGATGTATAGAGGTTTCAAAAGAATCTCTGAGAATATTGCACGAAGTCTTTTTACGAATTTTGCAAATCTAATTTCCTCACGGTTGATACCTTCGGCTGAAAGTGTATATACACCCTCACCCTGTTCTTTTTCAAAACGGGTGTTTGGAATTTTTGAAGCCTGACGTAATTTGTCACGAAAGTATTTTAAAGTTTCTGTATCTGAAATTTCTGGACCGTCACCACCCAAGTTCTGTATCTGTGGGGTCTCACCACCCTCAGAAGCCATAAAAATGTCTTTATAGAACTGGAGCATAGGACGACCATTGGTTCTAATTTCACCGGAATCCCAATCAAAGTCTACGAGTTCTTTATAGTTTGCCATTGCTTGGGCAAGTGTCTGACGACCTCTTGGAGACTGAACAGAACCAACTGGAATAATATATTGAGTCTTGTAACTTGCATTGGTTACAGCCCAGATGATTCTTGTTGCCTCCATAGTTCTCAAAATGTTGAATGAACGAATAAGTCTTTCGACATAAGATATTCTTGAAACTGCATCCGCTTTTGCATAGGCAAGATATATAATCTGTGAATCATATAATATTCTATCTTGTGTTGCTGTACCATTCGGTGACATTTGTTGATTAACAAACCAAACCTTTTCATTTGTTGCAGGGTCGATGCCTGGTGTAAGCATTGCAGGGTCAAGTTCAACAAAACCGATAATTTCAGTCTGTTCTTTATTATAAACAATTTCGAAAGCAAGGAAACCATCTATCAACCATTTCCTAAAATAGTCTGTTGCTTGAACCGTATCATAAAAACCAAAATAATTATAGAGTTTATTGTACTCTGCATTATATTCTTCCATGATATTTTGGTCGACTTTGTAGTTCAATGCTGCACTTGCAAACTTATTTGCACCATCAAAACAAACACATTCCTCACAGATGATGTCAAGTATTTCCTCAATTTCATCCTGTAAGGCATATCTTCTCAATTGTTCTTTTTTCTTTGCATAATTTTCTTCCGAAAGGTTGAAATAACCTTTTGACAAAGATGGGTCTGTAGATGACATACGAGCAAATAAAACTTGTACTGCTTCGTCATTCAAAGAACCAACTTGTGCCGAATTGGGAGATGAATTTAAAACTTGCCTTTGTAAATCTAAATCTTGGGAACGGACGTTTTTTATGACATCATCCTTGTAGTTCATACCGAATGATGAAAGTTTTCTCAACATCCTTCTTACTGGATTTGGATTTATAGTATTACTTCTATTATTTCCTGTTGTAAAACCAGACATAAAATATGTATTTAAATAACTAACTTAATGTATTTATGAAATAAAAAAAAAAGACCATTTATTTGAAACGGTCTTTTTATTTATTATTTTTTTACTATAAGAATGTCGAAACTTGAAATCTTTTTTAAGAACGTATTTACTGAGTTCACTATTTTGTCAGATTCAAATTTCCATACTCTTGTATTTGCATTTAATTCAACAGGAGTTACTTTATAGTATCCTTCTGGAATGTTAATTAAATCATTACCGAATTTACCATTATACATTATTTGACGAATATATCTATCTCCACCATTTAGACGAAATGTCGGATTTTTACGTGTATTTGTATTTTTAAGTCTCACATAAATTGTATTATTGTTTGTATTGTCTATGTCATAAGATGAATAATACGAATTACCATTTATATTTACATTCTTTGTTTGCACATTACCATCTGTGTCACAATCAACATATTGATTCGTATATTCATCAATGACATTTTGTATTACGGTTCCAAGTAATGAAGTGAATGAAGTGCCCGACAACACATCACCTTTTCTATATGAATCTACTTCAAGTTTTTTATCTACAATAGTCAATTGGTTGTTGACATTCATTTTTATTTTGGCAAATGGTTGAGAATCACTTTTTATATTACCAATATTAAAATCAGCGTTTCCACAACCGTCTATTGTATATGATATTCCGTTTTTAAGAGACAATCCATTCTTACCAATACCGAATTGGGCAAAATTCATGTCTGAAACATTTTGGTCAGAAATTACAACATCGTTTATTTCCAAATCCTCATCTTCTTCAAACATATTGTTGAAATCTGTTATCTCAATTTTCTCGAAAACTATGTCACTGTCGTTAATTTTATATCTTGGTACATACGAATACCATACATCATTTGTCTTTAAGAAAATGGGCTGTGTAAATATAAAATCCAAGACATTATACATAACATTGTTCAATATTATTGATGAATTTTGACTCATTACAATAGCATTGAAATCTGGTATATTGATGCAGTTATCTATATCAACTGTTTTATATGCCAATGGAAATTTGCCAAATTTCACAATGTGTGGAATTAGCACTCCGACATCTGGGTCAGATATGGTGTATATCTGACCCGTGTCTCCATTTTTTGGAAAAACTTGATTTTCCACATTATAAAAAGAATCATTCTCTAAAGGAATAAGATTGAAATCTCCTAATTCTTCAATCCTAATTTTTGAAGATTGATTTTGGTTTGAAGACATTTTCCTAAAAGGTCTTCTTATAAGGTTTATGTTATTATATCCACAATTGATTATCATTTTTCTTTATTTTATTGTTTATGGATTTTGTTGACTATTTTGGTCTGTGCTTCCAGTATTGATTGGTTCAACTGGTGCTGTGTCATCACCAACAGTTTCCCAATCAACAGCGTCAGTACCATATTGTATGTCTTTATTCAAATCTGTACTATTGAAATTGTGATTGTCGATAGAAGTGCTAGATGTTGATTCTGGAGTACATAGTGTTCTGAAGTATCTATCTCTACTATAGGAAATTCTTCTCTTATATTTAAATACTGGTCTTGATTGTCCGAATGTTAAAATTTTATTATCATCATCCGTCTTTATTTTCAATGGTCCAATTCTGCTTCCCTCACCATTACTATCAAGGAATATCATTGCATTTTCCATTGCATCTGATTTGGTTTCAGAATTAGAATAAGATGCACCCAAAGAAATATAACCGGTGTCTATCACAGTGACATTTCCAGTATTCTCATTTCCAGTATATATTTGTTCAGAACTTCCGACTTTCAATGGTCCGATTTTACTTCCAATACCATCAACATCTAAAAATATCGGTGATTCTTTTGCACCGATTTTTGTATTCGAGTTATTATATTCTGCACCCAAAGAAATATAATCAGTATCTATTATCGTAACGTTACCAGCACTTTCATCACCTATAAAGATTTGATTGCCACTTCCGACTTTTAATGGTCCGATTCTACTTCCAACACCATCTCTATCGAGGTATATGGTTGCATTACTCTTGGCTTCATTTTTTGAATCAGAATCTGAATATGAAGCACCCATCGAAATATAGTCCGTATTTATTACAGTTACGTTACCAGATGTTTCGTCACCAACAAAAACGTGTTCGTTTGAACGACTTTCTCCTATCTTGAATGGACCAATTTTACTTCCTAAACCATTTTTGGTCACTATCACAGGAACCGGTTGTTCGTTGCCACCAAGTGTTCCATTCAAAGTCTTCAAGGCATTTTCAACTGTACCTCCGAACCACATACCTACATTATCGTTGTTAGCAGTAACACCATCCAAACCTCCGACAACCTCGTCATTGTATTCTAGTTGTATCAAAGACGAAAGAACGAATCCTTTGCCTCCAATACCTTCGGCGAGTTCTTGTACTGTTGTAGGATTGGTCAAAGAAGTTGTTATTTGCAATTCAGTTAATTCAACAGATAAATTCTCTGCTTCTGCATAATATCTGTTGAATATATCAGCAATAATAGTTGGTTTTGACGATATTTTTCCAACACCATAGGCGTTCAGACTTGAAGGAATATCAACAAGTGTCAAATCAGTGTCTATAAGTGGATTTTCACCACATCCGACAGCAAGAAGAATTCTAAATATATTTTTAAGAGCATTGTCAAGATTTGTCTTTGTTGTTTCAATTTCCAAAGATGCACCATTTTCATCACCTTCTTCTCTTGTTCTTATAATTAATTTGTTATAAGTGTCTAAATTAGAACGTTGAATTTCAAAATGTACAGATTCTCCATTTTCTATCTGCATATATTCACCGTTACCGAAAGAATAATCAACAGGAACACGTGTTGATTCCGATAAAGTCATATTTATTAATTTTACTTCACTGTCAATATTTTCAGATGTTATTTCAATCTTACCGAAATCTTCTACCTTTTCGTCATTGTTGTTTATATCCACAATATCTATTCCTAACACAAATATTTGTGTTATAATTGCATCTTTTCTTACTGAAAATTCAAAATTATTATCAGACAAATTTAGTACTCCGCCACTGTCACCGTATCCAATTATATAATATGGTTCTATAGAATCAAGTTTTATGTGTGTAAAGTAAGAAGCATCTTCACTTTTTTCACATATAACTTTAATATTCTCCGTAATATCGTCACCACCACACATTATTCTTGCATTTTCAACAACCACTGAGTAATCTTCTTCTGGTTGTTGTGTCTCACCTCCAGGTGTGTCTCCACCTCCAGGTGTGTCTCCACCTCCAGGTGTGTCACTACTTTCCGAATCACCACCAATGTACTCTTGGTATTCGTCAAGGGTGTTTTCATACTGTCTTACGAGTGTATAATATGAACCACTATTTGACTGCATCGACATTATTGTACTTGTAACATTTTCTGCATTTGAACCAAATTCAGAAAAACTTTTACCGGTGATTTTATACCACATGTCGAGAAGTTGCTGCTTCTCGACAACAGATAACCAGTCGTCAGATGTCATGTGGGCAAGTCTGTGGGTCATATCACCCGAATTTGAACCTACTGTCCAATGTGATGGGTCAAATTCATGCCATTTTAAGTCATCACTATCTCCAGTCGGTGGGATTACATTGCAGTAGTAGACGTTACCTGCAACAAATGAACTGAGGTCTGCATTTCCAATATTATCGGTTATTTTACTGATTCCACCGAAAAACCAAATATCACCATATCCATATTCATCGGGTAAATCTGTTTCACCGAATGTCTGAATTATACCATCGACAGCAGCCAAAGCCTCATTATAGGCATCTTCAAACTCACTGATTATATTTGAAATATTTGAAGTATCAATAGACTTCCAATAATAACCAGTATCTTCTATTTGAATATCTACGTTTTCATCAATTTCAGTGTCATCAGTAATTTTACGGAAAATATAAAGTGTTGAGAAGTCTTGTGTGTTTTTATATTCATCGTTTATGTGGTTATCGTAACTATCCGACCATAGTTCGCTCAAACCATCAGATGTACTTGGAGGAACACCATCACCATAATATGTGTTTATCTTACCATCAAGTTGGGTTCTCAAATCATCCAACACCTCATTGACACTTGCTGCATATGCAGATTTTCTCAACAATTCTTCTTCATTATAGTATTCAAACAAAGCGTCATATAAAGCATCTTTTGAATTTTCCACAGTGAAATTTGATGAAGAAATACTTTGGTCAAACAAACCAAAACTAGCACATATATCACCAAGAGTCTTAAACTTTGTGACAATCTGTGGTTCCGGCGACACTCTCATATTTTCAATAGCGAGCCAGAATGTTCCTTGTGGAGTTGTTCCTAGATAACCAGTAATTGGTTTACCATTACCATCTACTGCATTATTATTTGGTGTATATGTCTTGCTTCCTGCAATCTTACGCCAAGTGTTGTTCAAGAATGACATCTTTTCTGACACAGAGAAAACTCCGTCAGAATTTATATCACCAATACCCTCCAATGCAGCGTCAGCGGCTTCTTTAGCAAGTCTTGACATATCATCTATGGAATTGATTCTACTTGTTAACTCATCTTCCAACTCATTTATTTTCAATTGATGGACAAGAGTTTTAAGATTGTCTTCTTCCATATAATATGTTGCAAACACATCACTCAACATGTTGATATGAACACTTTGATTCCACACACCATTATATCTTGTAAGATTTATAAAACCACTAAATTCAACATCTCTAAGAATTGTGTCAACACTTGTATCTAAACAACCACAAAGTATAAGGACAGTTTCTATATCTTTAAATTTCTTTACAAGATTATTAACAACTTCAATGACATCATTTATGTCAGAATCAGAATTTTCACTTGTTGATATAAAGTTTTGAAAATCAGCAAAACTTGTTATTGGTGTTCCTAATGCAGATGCACACTCGTTGATAACGAAACGGAAACTACCGTCGTTACTGTTATCATCGTTAAAAATATCTTCAAGTATGTTATCGTTTGCATTTTCGTCGTTTCCGAACAAATTTACACCGGCGATTTCATACCAAGTCCTTACAAGTTGGTTTTTCTCTATCGGTGTGAGAACACTGTCTGAAGCCATATTTGAAAATCTTGTGATAAACTCATCTCCTTTCTTATATCCGTTTTCCCAATCGGAAGAAAGGAAATTTTCACGAATTGTATCACTTCCGGAACCAGTGAGGTCTGTATTGTTACAATAATAGATACACCCTTCTATGAATCTTTGACTGTTATAACTTGTCATAAAATCAGGGTTAATGTTTGGGTCATTCTCATCAAAACCATTAAAGAACCAAATATCACCATAAGTATAATCGTGTGGTATACAATTGAACACATTTATAGAACCATCCATACCAGCAATAATGGCATCTATATCAAGTTCGTTTATGATAGAACTTATGTCACTAGATTTTATATTCTTCCAATAGAATAATGTATTTAAGATACGTTTATCTTTTTGTGTATCAAATAATTCTTCATTTTGGAAATCATCTTCAGATGTTAATTTTGAGAACTTATAAATGTTCTGACCAAGTGTCGAATTTAAATCAACAAGTGTATCATTAATGTGTCTGTTATCAGTTTCATCCAAACTACTTTCACCGTTTATTCTCCAAGGAAGTTCAGTTTGTCTGTCAGGAACACCATTGAAATACCAGTTCTGAATAGCATGGTCTTCTTGTGAAATGAGTTCATCAAGAGTTGATGTTACTGCTGAAATGTATGAACTTTTTCTACACTCTTCTTCTTCACGATAGTAATTGTACAATAAGTCTGCCAATTCTTTCTTTGCAACTGAACCAATATTAGAATTATCTGAATTCAACTCGTTTGTTCTTGTTGTGACGAATTGTGTAGATTCTATTGTGTTGCTGAAAAGACCATTCAATTTACAGAAAGAAGCGAGATTTTTGAATGCTGTTATAAGTTCTCCAAGAGGAACATTGTATGCATCTATGTTGGTATTGTCACCTATACAGTTCAATACAGCATTCCAGAACGAACCATTTGTACTTGTTCCCAAGAAACCTTCTGTTGGTGTTTCTATTGGTTTGTTGTCGTCGTAACTTATATCTGTATTTTCATCATAGGTGTAACTTCCGGAAATCACATACCATGTCTTACTCAAGAAATCCCTTTTTTCGAAAACACTGAACATATTGTCATCATTGATGGCATCTATGTCACTTTGTGCTTTTTCTATTGCTTCAGATGTCTCACCGAATCTTGTTTCAACGTTTTTCTTAAATTGGATTTCAGAATAAGTCGACAAGTCTTTGTTCCAAACGTTTATATCTGGAACATTAGTGTCGTTGTCCTGTACACAGAACAACATTGTTTCTTTCGGATAGACAATAGTTGTTGAAGGTACGTTTGTAGTACCCTCTATATATTCAACTTGTGTGTTTCCGTTCATATAGAACGCTTTCTTTACAATCCAAATGTCACCGACATAACAAGGTGCCGGTATATTGTCTTGGTAGAAAGTAGTACATTTTCCATCAGCAACAGATTTTGCCTCCAATGAGTTTAGAAGAGCCCTAACTACGGCAGAATATTCACTTTCATCAAGAAGTCTCCATCCATAGGAATCACCGTTTTTGACAAATTTATAACACTTTCTATTCACAATGTCAGTGAATGTGTCACTGAGATGTAAATCCAAAGTGTCTTCATCAGTCCATGTGTCTATAAGAGTCTGCATCTCTTCAGGTTCACCGAAATAGTTTTCAATGAGTCCGTCGAGTTGCTCAATCAATTCATCGAGATTATTTATTTCAGCGATGGCCCTTGCAACATCATTTATATAATCTTCTTGTTGTTCGAGTTTTATGTTATACTGATTTAAAATGGATTCAAGATAGTTTCTCAATTCCTCAATATCCCTGCCCGATGACGTTATGATTTCTGATATATCGGTTCCTTTTAAAAATGAGTAATACACATCACTCAGTCTTCCTTCGGAATCATATATAAGCTGAATACCGTTCTCACCACCGACATAGACTCTGTTACCGTCAGTCGTTATGATATTATGGTACATCGAATCTATCAGATTATCTGTAGAAACACCAGATTTGAATGTCTTTACACCGGAAATATTCTGGTCTCCAGTTGTAATGACACCTGACTTATTTTCATCGGCCGCTGGAATAGGATTTATTTTTGCTGTGTTTCCGTTTGACAACTTTATTGTTGATGATGGACCGGTAGCACCAGCTACATTCCACACAACATCATCAACTTGAAGACTACTTACACCATTGGATATTTGTGTGTCAAGTGTCTCTTCAAGTAGTTCAAAGTTTTGGTTTAATGTAGTTATGGAATCAGATAGTGTATCTTTACCATTTATCCTATTGAATTTTATTCGTTTTACCATCTTTATTCTTTATTGATTATATCATCTAACTTATTGCTTATGTCATCAAAAGCATTCATTAATTGGTCATAACTATCTTTGAGTAAGTCATAACTGTTTTTCATAGTCTGAAAATTTGCTGAAAGAGAGGAAAGTCTGTTCATCAATATTATATTTTTGTTTCTCAAATCTTTCAATTCTGTTTCTACATCATCAACAGATTTTTTAATAGTCTCGTTATTGGTGTTATAAACACCTATAAATTCAGACCCAATTCCAGTATTTTCTGTTATTTTAATCAAATTATCCATGTCTAAATTGTTTTGTTTTAATATTTGAGTCCCATATATCCACAGACTGCTGCAAGAAATGTCCTACTGTTTAAAAAGTTATACAATATTCCGTGTTCTATTCCGAGAGCCTTGCATATTGCTCTTCCGAGAGCTGGTCCGATTGTTGCACCAGCGACTCCACCAACAATACCACCGAGAAGACCTTCATCCAAATCTCCTTTGAGAATTTCATCAGTAGATTTTCCTTCCTTAATCATTTCGGCGATTTTGTCGGAAAGATTGTCAACCACAATCTTTTCATCCTCATTCAGTACAAATATATCGTCTGAAATTTTCTTCATATAAAATATAATTTATTATATATCGTATTTATGGATAATAAAAAAAAAAGAGGTGACATTATCACCTCTTTTTTTTAAACTTAATCTTCCCAGAATCCCAACATTTCCAAAAACCTCTCCTATGCATAACGTCAGATTCAGTTAATTTCGGATTTTTTTTACATTCATCAAGTTTGGATTTCATAAAATTTGAACGATTTCTACGAATTCCTCCGACAACCCATGAATATACCGGTTTACTAATACCACATTTACAAAAACCATTCACAACATATACATTACCAACAGAATAATCTAAATTTGCATATGTTATTATTTCAATCGGATTATATACATTCTCAAAATAGTTGAGAAGTTTTGAGAAACCACCTTGTATATTGTATCCAATCTTTGAACAAACTCTATAAATTTCATAATGCCCATCAACTTGTTTCCCACCCATATTTCTTCTCATACTACCAAATGTCAATACTTCCACAATCTCGTTACAATAATATAAACCTATTGATTTTCCATTTTTTACTCCACCTTGAATATGATTTTTCATCAAAAAACGATATGCAATATTATTTGGAACAATTTTAACTTCACACTTTCTAGCTCCTATTTTTACATCATACACACCAAACTTTGATTTTATAAAATCTTTTATTATTTCATTTTTATATAACCAATCATCTTCCCATATATGAATAAGATGAATACCTTTTTTCATACAAGACAATGATTTTTTCTGATGATACGCTATTTCTTTATTAAACTCATTATGCCAATATACACCATTAAATTCAAAAGCAAGATTTAATTCTGGAATATATATGTCGAGTTCTTTTCCTTTTAAAACAGAACGGTCATTCTCTATTATAACACCATCATATATTGATTTTATGAAATTAAATAATTCTCGTTCACCACCTGAAAATAAAGGATTATATGGATTTCTTACTGTACATAAATCTATTCCATAACAAACTCTATTGGAAAATAAACTCTTATCTATTACATAACTTTTTTCCGAACATCTGTCACAAGTTTTATCATAACATCTACAAGTTAACTCATTATCATTTATGGAAATAATATCCGGATATGTGTTATACCAATATTCGGATGTCTTTTTATCTATTGTGTCTTTCCATTTTTTTCTCACAACATCAGAAAACATAGGATTACTAACACCATATTTTTCAATGGACTTTTTTCTAAAAGAGTCTTTATATGTGTCCGTTTTTGAAAACCACTCACACCCATATTTTTCTTTGTTTGTGTTTAAAGTCTTTTCTTTCCATTCTTTAGTTTGTGAATATCTTTCAACACCATATCTTTCCAAAAACGACTCTTTTACCTTTTCTTGTATTAATTTCTTTTCATCCTCTGTTCTTTTCGAATTAATATCTTTTATACATTCTTTCTGATGTTCAACCATACTTGGACAATTTATATGACAAAACATATTATATCCATACCAAAAACTTCTGAACTTTAAAGGATTTCCACATGAACATATATGTTGTGTGTAGTCATCTCTTAAAAAGTGCCATAGTTTCTGTTTAAAATCAAAACCTTCAAAAAATGATGGAAAAGAGGTTTTTGTAAAATCATCATACAATTCCGGAAAATGTTTTTTAAAACCATTCTCCGTAGTAAGATGTCCACCATGTTCCTTATTATGTTCATTTATGTAATTTAAAACATCCAATTTATTAAAAATATCCATATATTAAAAATAACAAAAGGGAATGGTTTTTTCCATTCCCTTTATTTATTTTAAAGTAATATTCATTACTCGAATGCACCAGCGGCAATACCACCAGTTTTCATCACGGTTAACCTCTGTGTGAGTATCTCAAGACCCCTAACTGGTTCAATATAAATGTCGATTACACCTTGATTGTTGTCAATAACTTCTTGTGTGTTATTGGATGTATCCATAACGGTCTTATATTCATAAACACCACCGTCTGCTTTCACACCCTCTAAGAAATTATCAACCAAAGTCTTGATTTCCAAACGAGTCTGAGCAGTGTTCATTTCAAACACATACTTACGGAGAATCGTTTCAACGTTATCTTGTATGTAAATGCAGCACTCACGGACGTGGATTGAACTCAATGCAGACTTAGGACTCTGTTTTGCAGTCTTGTTTGCATAGATTTCAACACCGACACCATTCTCCCAGATGATTGAGTTGATACCTGCTGGTTCAAGCCAATCACGGTTGTCATGGACGAGTGTTGCTTCAACACCGATAACCTGGTTACCTGAGATAACACCTCTTCTCTGACCGGCGACAATTGACCAAGCGTTACTTGCATTGTACTTAGAGATATACAAGTTAGAAACGTAGGCTGCAGGTGGTACACTCTTTGTTGCACTCAAATCAGATATTCTCAAGAATGGGTAGTAGTATGCACCGAATGAAGCACCATTTTCTGCTGATGGAAGTGTGTATAGGAACGAAGGAGTCTTTGATGAATCACCACCCTTTGCAATAAACTCGGCTTCTACTGAATTTCTTGCATTCACGAATGATGGGTCAGTTGATTTCTTGAAGTCTGCCTGTGATGGGCAGTTGATAATTGCCAATGCACTTTGACGTTTCTTACAAAGAAGTGTATACACATCCTTACTTGATTCCTCAATACCGTATCCGAATGTATCTACAAGGTATCTCCACTGGATATAGTCACGGTCACAGAGTGTCTTAAACAAGTTGGACTTTGTTCCGTTCATTCTTGGTTCTTCACGAAGGACATCGAGGATTTCGTTCTGTCTCTCGTTTGTTCCGTTTGGCATCAAATCGTCACGGAGTTGGAAACCTTTAAGACATGTCCATTGGAAGTGTTCTGCATATTGGTCGATTGTCTTGAACTTTCTGATGTATCCGTCTGCTGACTTATCAACAATGTCTGCACATACAACCTTGATAGCGACCTTGGTGAGTCTTACTGCATCCTCACTGTCATCTGAAGTGTCTGCATATACACCACGAGTTTCGACAACACGGGTCAAACGTGAGAATGGATATGTAACTGACACACCGTCTTCATCCTCAATACCAGGTACACATGAGATAACATAGTCACCAGCAACAATATTTACACCAGCTGGAACAAGTACTTCGTTTCCACGTATTTCACCGATAAGTGGACTGTCTGGTCTTGCTGTAGTATGTAGAACTTCTATTGGATAAGTATTATTATCAAATATAACTTTATCGTCTTCAAATTTGGTGATGTCGGTAATTAAAGGATTGGATTCTGTATATTTTACAGGACCTTGTATTTCATCGTTGTGCTCGTTTATGACTCTAATTTTACTTGGAACAACACCAACATTAAAATCACTTTCAAAAGTATATATATTTTCTGTGAGATTTCCATTCAAAGGATTACCATTTCTATTTATATACTGTTTCCATGTTGTTTGTTCATCTCCTGGAAGACCTTCTACAACATCGTCTGGATTATATGTTCCTCTATATGGACCATTCTCCACGATGATTTTATCCATTGTCCATTTATATCTATTATATGTGACATCTTGATTATCATCCTTTCCGAAATATTTATAGACAACGACACCATCTCTTAATCTATCATCAATAAAACCTTCGTCATTATTGACATCTGCCGAAAAATACAAATATCTATCAGTAGATGGAACATTTGTTTTATAAGACAAGAAGTTAAAATCTATATCTTTTAACTCATCTGTTTTCAACATAGCAGGAATGTTATGCCCGATGATGTCGATGTTCTCATTGATGATACCATTGACTTCCTCAATGTTTTCAAGGTTCTCTATATTTTCTGCACAAAGAACACCGTTGACACTTGTGTCGTCATTTACAAGTTTCTGAATCCAGATATTCTGACCGAGTTTTGTTACAAAGTTAGGAATCAAAGAACCGGTGTACTTACCGAGAAGTTTCACAGATGAAAGGTTCAAGAATCTAGCAAGTTTAGTATCAGTCGTATCAGTACTTTTGTCCTTACGGATGAAACCGTCCTTGTCAAAGTAGTTCTGATAGATGATATCAGATGTGAATCTTGAATATGGATTGTTTCCGTCCTTGTCGTTAATGTCATAACGATAGATGATTTCTGTCTCACCGTCGTCATCCAAATCGGTACTTGTTGGGATACCGTTTGATTTGATTGTTGCTGGACCAAAGTCACCGGCAATAACATAAACCTCAACCATATAGTCACTTACATAAGAAGTTCCATTAAGGTATTCGGGAACATTACCTTGACCATACCAATCATTCAATGTTGTTTCATAACCTGTTGTTGCATAAGGACTTGCTTTCTTAACAAGGATAGAAACTGGTTTCTTACCGACATTGGTGAAATGAAGAATGTTGGTAGTGTAGTCACCATTATATCTGTCAATGTCACCATCGTCGTTAAGAAGTTCTTGTGCAGCGTTTTTGTTCAAGTATCTTTCGATACTGTCCAAGTATGCCTGTTCACTTGCAAACCAGAACTTATCGGTGTCATAGATAGAAATCAATGGTAACGTAACAAGTGGTTTGTTGAAGTACTTTGTATTTACAGAAAAACTCTTCTGTGGAACCTGGTCGATGTCTGGGTCAAGGTTCAAAAGATTCAAGCAAAGAATAGGACCAGCACTGAGGGCGACTAGACAACTTCTGTGAAAGTAAGAACCTCTCTTTTCAAGGGAACGGTCAATTGGACCGTAAAGTTTCACAAATTGTGCTGAATTTGTCACCAACATTGGTGTGTTAAATGGACCAATCTTCGAGAATCCAACAACCAATCTCAAATTAGAGTATGTGGTTGTATCATTTGAAATGGTACTAAGGTCTCTCTCAAAACGATAGGTACCAGCTGATTTCAAATTACTCAATTCTGCATCTAAAGCCATATTATTATAATTTTTTTTTGATATATCTTATTTATGAAATATTTTTTTTCAAATATTGGTTATGGAAATAATATAATAAATATATTATGAAATGGACAGATGAGTCTCTTTTAGAAGAATCAAAGAAATATAAAACAAGAACTGAGTTTGCAAGAAAATCAAACTCGGCATATAAACATTCCCTAAAACGTGGTCTTATGGACAAAATGGACTGGTTGTCGAAAAACACAGACAACAGACCGAGATGTGTATATGTATATGAAGATAACGAAAATAAAGTTGCCTACGTAGGGCTCACTGTTGATAAAAAGAAAAGACATGAACAACATAAAACGGGAATGTTTTCACCGAACAAGACATCGAACTCACCAGTGTACGAATATTTCTCACAACTTGGGTCATGTGTACCGGAACCAAAATATCTCGAAGATAACTTGACTATAGAAAAAGCACAAGAAATGGAAAAATATTGGGTCGATGTATATGAGTCAAATGGATATACTATGTTGAATAAAGCAAAAGTCGGTGTCGGATGCAGCTCAATAGGACTTCATTTTAAATGGACAGACGAAACTGTAATCGAGGAATCGAAAAAATACACGAGCAGGAAAGATTTCAAGAAAAATTCACCATATGCATTTGAATATGCAAGAAAACACAGACTCTTCGACAGGATGCCGTGGATAAAGAGACTCGTGAGGACGGAATGGACAAAAGAAGAAGTGTTTGATGAATCTAAAAAATATCAATCAAGAGTTGAATTTTTTAAAAAATGTAGAGGTGCTTATCAAGTTTCTATTAAAAATAATTGGATAGATGAGATGGTTTGGTTGAAAAGACCACCTAAAGAAATAAAATGGACAAAAGAACTTGTTTTCGAGGAATCTAAAAAATATACAAACAGAAATGAGTTTAGCAGAAAAAGTAGTAGAGCATATTCAATAGCGAGGGAAAATGGTTGGTTGGATGAAATGACTTGGTTAAAATTACGTAGAAAAACATGGACTGTTGAATCTGCAAAAAACGAGTCTAGAAAATATGGTTCAAGAAGTGAGTTCAAGATAATGAATATGTCTGCATTTAATTTTCTATATAAAAGAAATTTGTTAGATGATATTTCAAAAGAAAATAACTGGAAATAATTTTACATAAATAATATTGGAAAGATAGTTTCTTTCCTTAAAATATATAAAATAATATTATAAATATATGAGTTTGAGTCACTATAGGAATAGTCAAGCCAGTATGAATAAATGGGAAGTGGTGAATCCATCGCTTTTCGAGGTCACGATTATGTCACCTTTGAATGGTGCCGTGACAGCCGATTCAGCATTGCTTCTCGAACATGTACGTAGTATTTCCGGACTTGACGGGTTGAATCCAGCAGTAGGTACCGCTGTACAGAAGTTCAAATTTGCAGAAAGACACTATGCCGGTGGTCCAGACCAGACACACTTGGAAATAGGTATCACATTTTCTTTGAACTTGAACAACGCCAACGAAAACTATATCTATACTGCACTTCGTAACTGGACGAACTTGATTTACAACCCTGCAACGGGTTCTCAAGGATTGAAGGCAATCTATTGTGGAACTATGGTCATTGTTGAATACAACCGTGACGGTTCAGTCTGGAGAAAGATTACTTGTAAGGACATTTTCCCATCGGGTCAGATGACAGGTATGGGTGATAGAAACTACGACAATGTCAACGAGGCAAACGAACTTCAAATCACATTTATTTGTGACTACTGGGATGAAGAGACAATCGGTCTTCCATCAGTTCAGTAACTTGAAGAGAAAAAAACAAAAAAGAGGATTCCAAATGGAATCCTCTTTTTTTTATTCATTATTATCTTTTCGTTCATCTTCTTTCATTTCTTTTTCGTTCTCATCCTCAATTTTTTTAAAGACTTCCTTTGCTTTTTTCAAGATTAAGTCTTTTATCTTTTTGAAATTTGTGAGAACTTCTCTGTCGTTTTCTTTTTTGATGATTTTCTCAAATTCATCTACAAAATATCCAAAGGCACTTCTTTTTTCACTGTCGTCCTTGTTCTCATCTTCTTTCGGACATGGGAGTCCGAATCCAGAAAGTACATTGTTGTAAGCACATGCTCTTGCCATAACCTCAATTGCAATACCTTTCTTTTCTTTCAATATATTGTCATCACCAGAATAACAGTAGTATAAGAAGTTTAATGCTGCCGAACAGAACAATTGGAATCCGAGACCTTTTGTAAATTGTTTAGAATCTGTAAAATTCTTATCTATGTTATCCACGACAAAGACAGAAATTAAATGTATACAGTTTTTGATTATTTTTTTCTGATGTTCATCGTTTTTGTCGATTTTGACAACAAGACCCAATGTCTTATTCACATTTCCTATTTCTATTTTTTTAGACTCGTTTATTTCAATGGTTCTTGATTCATTAAAATAATCAGATGAAAAATTACTATCTGGGTCTGCACCAAGGTCTCTCAAAGTATCGGTTCTTTCTGTTTCTATATTCCTCAATTCATCATTTTCGGTTTTTTGTTCCTCATTGTTCTTTTTCTCATTCTTTTTATTTCTTTTACTTTTCACACTTTTCAAGTCTTCGGCGAATCTGTTTTTTTCATCATATTTGTCACAAAGTAGTTTATCTATGATGATTTCCATATTTGACTTCAATAATTTTGCCCACCTTCTCAAATCAGCAGAACTAGATGTGTATTCATCGAGCATTTTTTGGTATCTCTCGTCGATTTTCTTTATCTGTTCGACCATTTTCTTTAACGAAGAATTTTCGTCCATCCTGGTGTCCATATCTAGGTCTTTATGTAGTTTTCTGAAACTTTTTATCGACTCGTCTGTAACACCACCCTTTTTTAACTCACTTTCTGTTGAAAAAGCGAACATACCGAGAATATCTTCAAGTGGGAAAGTTTCTTCACCATCTTTGTTTTCTTTTTCAAATTTCTCCTTTGCTTCAACTTTGGCTTTATATATCTCACCAGCCCACTCAACAAGTGTCTGACGGACGTTCTGTGAAGCGTTTGGATTTTTCACCTTTGTTAGATAGAATCCATTTAATTTGTCGTCTATCTCACGAAATTCCTTTTTTATAGAATTTTCACCTTTTACGAGACTCCACATATCTTTTCTTAAAATTGCTCCAAAAAGATTTGTCAAAAGACCCTCGTTTATACTTTCATAATCTTCTTGTAAAAATTCTTCAATAGTCAATATGTTATTCATTTTTATATTATTATTTGATTTATTATTGGATTTCCACTTACATTTCCAATCATAGTGCATGGGAGACCGTATGATTTTCCACCTACCATGATTGCACCGGTGGCGGTTATCTTACCACGATGGAAAGTAGATGTAACTGAACCAGGAAGACACAATGTTGCCTTTCCTTTGTCTATAATCACACTATCTGACACTATTATCTTATCCACAAAACAGATACCTGATTTTTCCTCTGGAAATACTTCACCGACAGACGATATTGTTATTGTTTTAAAATCAATATTATCGAATCTAAATGTCAATATATTTATACCTGAGTCATAGAGTTCTTGAACTTGTTGTTCATCATCATCTAGTTTAACTGAAATGGAACAAACTTCGTTGTTGTATTTCGTACAATAAACCTCAATTACAGTTTCATTTTCTACAACAGGATTCAAAAACGACAAATATCCATTTTCATTCTTGTTTCCAAATCTTAACATAGTATTTGTTCCACTATGATAGCAATACAAATTATCATAGTCTGTTGGAGTGCATGATACAAACATTTTCGAAATATCTGTATCGGGTGAAAATACGATGTCATTTGTCAAAA